>Ga0208259_1000110_pt1 | contig 31754 bp, 39 predicted proteins | sample CryBogCBH22May08_FD_184618 | JGI IMG/M metagenome (GOLD analysis project Ga0208259, IMG submission 184618) | Freshwater microbial communities from Crystal Bog, Wisconsin, USA - CBH22May08 (SPAdes) | ecosystem: Environmental > Aquatic > Freshwater > Lake | place: Crystal Bog, Wisconsin, USA... | reverse complement strand
CACGGATGGCGAGGAAGGAAAGACGGCTAAATAATGTGGAATTGGCGGTGTGTCAGCCCCTGGCTAACGCCGCATAATTCCATTGTTCGTGGAGGGGCGAAGTCCAAGTTCATCTGAAGCATTACAGGGCCGCCAGAACGAGAAACGGGCGATTGCCAAAAACCTGCTGGCGGTGCTGGATGATGCCGCCATCGCGGCGATCACCGGCTTGACTGTCGAAGACGTGCAAACGCCAAGAAATGCCTGACAAGGACTGTATCTTATTGGCTACCATAATGGGCTAAAAGCAAAATGCCCTTCATGCCGCTTACTGTTAAATGTGCTTAACAAACACCAGCAAGCGGTTATTGGCAGGCATCGCCACGTCTTTTTGCAATACTAAACCTGCTTCACGGGCCAATGCTTCCACGGCCTCAAAATCACGGATGCCGCTTAACGGGTCGCGGGTCTTAAGCCATTGGTCAAATTGTGCATTGCTTTCGCTGGTGTAGCATTGCTGGTAATTGAACGGCCCGTAAATGCAAACTTTCGCACCATTATTTAGCTGCTTTGCCAGGCCGCTAAAGAACAGCTGCACAGAACGCCAAGCCATTATATGCAAGGTATTGGCAGTAAACAACGCATCAATGGCAAACTCCCCTTGCACCCAGGTGGTTTCAGATACATCCAAGGTCAATGGCGGGTTTATATTAGCCAGTGCCGCTTGTTCCAGCCACATTTTCATGCCGGTGATATTTTCCGCCAGGTCTGTAGGTTGCCAGGTCAAATAGGTCATTTGTCCGGCAAAATAACAGGCATGTTGACCGGTGCCGCTGCCGATTTCCCATACTGTCACCGCTTCGGTGAACACGTTTTGTAATACTTGCAAAATAGGCGCTTTGTTGTTTTCCCAAGCTTGTGAAAAAGGTTTGTGGGTCATAAGCATTTTTACAATGGGCTGGATAGGTTGATTTTTATGCCGATGCTTTAATACTATAACAATACCCGCCTTTTTAGGATGACTGTTTTTATGCATGTGAAACTGATTGCCAGCTTAACAGAAACCGACAGCTGCGATTGGAACAGCATTGTAGGTATGAGTTATCCATTTTTGCGCCATGAGTTTTTGTCGGCCTTGGAAGAGAGCGGTTGTGTGGGTGGTGACACCGGCTGGTTGCCGCAGCATGTAGTGGTGATGGCGGGCGAGGCACTGCTGGCTATTATGCCCATGTACCGCAAAGCCCACTCAGCAGGTGAATATGTGTTTGATCATGCGTGGGCGAATTTTTATCACCAAAACGGGGTGGCTTATTACCCAAAATGGCTGGCGGCAATCCCTTTCACACCTTGCCAAGGGCCTCGTTTGGTCTGCCGTGCCGATGTGGATGCCGCCGCTATCAAAAAATTAGTGTTCGCATTTATCAGCCAGCAAGCGGAAGATCAGGGCATTTCCTCTTGGCATTGTTTGTTCCCGCCGCCCGACCAAGTAAACGATTTTGGCGGGCTGGCAGTTAATGTCCGTGAAGGCGTGCAATTCCAGTGGTTTAATCGTGGCTATCGGGATTTTGATGATTTTCTCGATACTATGACTGCCAGCAAACGCAAAATGGTCAAGCGTGAACGCCGCAAAATTGACGGGCAGGGCATAAGTTTCACCTGGTTGGTTGGCGATCAGGTGAGTGAACAGCAATGGCAGGTTTTTTATCGTTTTTATGCACTGACCTATCTTAAAAAAGGCTCTAAACCTTATCTGAATTTGGCATTTTTTGTGGCTTGCGCCCACACAATGGGGGAACAGATGTTGCTGGTTTTGGCAATCAAGGAAGGCCGTTATGTCGGGGCGGCACTGAGCTGGGTTGGCAACGACACTTTTTATGGACGTTACTGGGGTTGTTATGAGGAATATAACTTCCTGCATTTTGAAGCTTGCTATTACCAAGGCTTGGATTATTGCCTTGCCAAGGGCTTGCAACGTTTCGATTCCGGCGCACAAGGCGAGCATAAAATTGCCCGTGGTTTTGAACCGGTCAGCACTTATTCCCTGCATTGGCTAAAAGACCGGCGTTTTGCCGCCCCGATTGCCGATTTCCTAGGCCGCGAACAGGTCAGCATCAGGGATTATAAGGCCAATGCGGCGCAATACCTGCCCTATAAAACCATAACAAATAAGGGTTGAAAATTGACCGTTAACTGCTACATTGGCAACTTAGTTTTAATTTTTCTTGGGACAAGGCATGACCGAATACAAAAAATACGAATGTGCGATCTGTGGCCATATTTATGATGAAGCAGAGGGAGACCCTGAGTCGGACATTGCAGCGGGTACGTTATGGGCCGATGTGCCTGAAGATTGGATTTGCCCAGTTTGTAGTGTCGGTAAAGACCAGTTTGAACTGATGGCCTAAATGGCTTAAGTTGCTTGGATTGGTGGTAGTGCCGCTGCTTTGAACATGGCTTTGCTTAACGCGCTTTCCGTCGCGTGATCAAGCACGGGTGGCGGATAAGTGCCGGGAAAGTGCAGCGAGTGCCACTGATGGATAGTTTTAGGTGGCAGTCCTTGTAATTCCGGCAGCCAGTGGCAGATGTAGCGGCATTCCGGGTCAAATTTTTTCTGTTGCAGCCACGGGTTAAAAATACGGAAATAGGGTTGCGCATCGCACCCGGTCGAGGCGGCCCATTGCCAATTGCCGTTATTCACACATGGGTCATAATCGACCAATTTCTGGGCAAAATAGCGTTCCCCCCACCGCCAGCTAATATGCAAGTCCTTGACTAAAAAAGAAGCCACCACCATGCGCACTCGGTTATGCATATACCCACTGGCGTTCAGCTCACGCATGCCCGCATCAACCAACGGAAAGCCGGTATTGCCCTTGCTCCATTTTTGGAAGTTATCGGGGTTGTTGTCCCAAGGCAGGTCGGCGTATTGTTTCTGGAACGGTGCGCCGAACACATGCGGGTAGTGATAACCAATATGGGTAAAAAAATCCCGCCAGTACAATTGCCTTATTAATGGATGCCCATTACCCAATTGCTGGCTGATGGCATGATAAACTTCCCGTACCGAACAAGTGCCAAATTTTAAATGTACTGATAAACGGCTGGTGCCGGACAAGGCCGGAAAATTGCGGTTGTTTTGGTAATCGTGAAAGCCGGATAAGTCATTAAGTATGGCCAAAGCAGAGGTGCGTCCACCAGTGATGCAATGGCTGGTAAAGGATGGCGCGATAGCTGCCAGCGGGATACCAGTATCCTCAACGGCCAAGAAGCGCTTGCCAGCCAGCGGCTTGGGCAAAGCGACCGGCAAACGGGCCGCATTTTTGTAAAATGGCGTGAACACTTGATAGGGCGTTTGCCCGTTTTTAAGTGCTTGCTCCGGCTCATTCAACAAGGCATCGGCAACATAATGCAAGCTTATGCCCAAGGCTTGACAAGTGTCGGCAATATCCGCGTCACGGTGACGGCTGAACGGTGTGTAATCGCGATTGATAAATACCGCATCAATGTTTTGGCCGCTGTGCAGCTTTTTAATGATTTGTTCGGGTTGTCCCTGATATAAGGCCAGCTTGCCCCCGCTATCCTTCAGTTGCTGTTGCAAATCAGCAAGCGATTGCAACATAAACGCCAAGGCGGGTTGGCTTTGATAGGGGTGCGCTTCAATTTGCCTTGGGTCAAAGATAAAACAAGGCAACACCTGTTGGGACAACTGCAAAGCCTGATTGAGGCCGTTGTTATCGGTTATCCGCAAATCGCGCCGGAAAATAAACAAAGAGCGTTGATAACGGGTCATGGGTGTTGGGTTGTTTTGGTGTTGATGAATCCCTACATCCTAACAGCCGTCAGCAATGAATAAGGGGTGACTGAAATGGGACAGCGCCAATCTGCTGTAATAGGGACGACACCATCTTAAACACCGTGATCAACTGTCTGGTTGATGGCGTCAACTATATAAATCCACGAGGTTTTTTTATGTTGCGATTAGTCTGTATCCTGGTCATGCTCGTAGCCACCATTATCGATATTGGGCCATTCCCTATCACTAGCCTTTTGATGATATGGGTGCTGCTGTTCCGCCCAAAATGGTTTTACGATTTAGTGCAGCGCATTTACCGATGACAGCAACAAGCCCAAGGGGATTATTTGCCGGCCCAAGGCATGATAGGCACTGTGGAAATGCTATTGGCAGGTGCGCCATCAATCAGTTTGCGGCTGATGGCCACGTACACTAAGGTATTGCGTTTTTTGTCAAATAGTCGGCTTACCCGTGTCTCTTTAAAAAATAATGCCGTACCTTCACTAAAGGCCGTTTCTTCATCGGGAAGGTTCTCTTTAATGTTGATTGGCCCCACTTGGCGGCAAGCAATTGAAAATTGCGAGGGGTCTTCGGCAACTCCAAGCGTACCGGCAATGCCGCCGGTTTTGGCTTGGCTGATATGGCAAGTGACACCGTCCACTTTCGGGTCATCAAACGCCTGTACGCAGACTTTGTGGTTGGCCCCAATCAGTTTCCATGCGGTGGTTATGCAGCCAATTTCTTCACAGTAGGCGGCAACTGGCCATCCGGAAAACAGGAGAAAGGCAAGAAAAAATTGTTTCATCATCATTCCTAAGGTCGTCATTACAATTAATGGGCAGAACTAGCGGCTGACAAGTTTTTGCCGGTATAGGCCACTTTATAAAGCACCCCCAATTTATCATCGCTGATCAACAGGCTTCCGTCATCGAGCGTCAAAATATCAACTGGCCTACCTAGCACTGCATCATCAGCCAGCCAGCCATTGATAAAATTTTGTTCAGAAACGGGGTTACCACCCACAAATTTAACCAAAGCCACTTGGTAGCCTTGAGGTTCTGAACGGTTCCAAGAGCCGTGTTGGGTCACAAACAACTGTTGTTGGTATTGGGCAGGGAATTGCTTGCCCTGATAAAAACGTATCCCCAGCGGTGCCACATGCGCCCTGAACCGCCATACCGGAGGTTTAAATTCGGCGCATTTTCTGAGCTGGCCAAATTCAGGGTCGGTGATAGTGCCGCCATGACAAAACGGGTAGCCAAAATGGTCGCCCACGGCAGACCACTGGTTCAGCTCTTCGGGCGGCGAGTCATCCCCTAAATAGTCACGCCCGTTATCAGTAAAAAATAGCGTATGGGTGTTCGGTTGCCAATCAAAGCCTTGGGTGTTTCTGATACCGTGGGCGATAATTTCAAAATGGCTGCCATCCGGTTCCAAACGCACTAAAGAAGCGTACAGATCACTGCTTGGTTGGCAAATGTTACACGGTGCGCCAATAGCTGTATACAGTTTGTTATCGGGGCCAAAACGCAAATACTTCCAGCCGTGTTCGGTGTCGCTAGGCAGTTTGTCATAAACCACCACGGGGGTGGGCGGATTATCCAGATGTGCCGCCAGTTGCGGATAACGCAGTATCCGGTTGATGGTCGCAACATACAGTGAACCGTCTTTATACGCCACCCCGTTGGGCATGTTCAAGTTTTCAGCCACCACGTAGGTATGGTCAGCCTTGCCATCTTGATTGGTATCGGTCACAGCATAGACTTTGCCTTCCGGTCCGGTGCCGACATAAACAATACCGCCTTCGCCCAATGCCAAGCCCCGGGCGTTGGTCACATTATCGGCGTAGATGCTAATCTCAAACCCATCGGCAACTTGCAGTTGTTTGATGATGTCTTGATGTGCCGATGGGGACGCAGTAACAAACCCGCTCTGCAACAGCAACACAAGGGTCATGATAATTGTCGAATTTTTTTTAAAAATGGATAACACAACACCTCCCTAATCATTTTTTGATGGCCCAGGACAAACAACTGCAGACATTTGCGACTGATGTGGGTTTGTCGTTGGACAAAGTGAATGAAATTATTGACAAACAAAGCTTTTCATTGGAGCATACCAGTTATGGATATTTGCCACAATTGTTGAAACAACCAGTGGATAAAATCGCCAAGCAGGACGGTCATGGCATTGGCCCGCTTATAACCACAGCCGCCGCTGAAAAATTGGGGGCATTGCACAGTGCTGAATTTTTCGCCGAACGCCGCGCACGGGTTGACATGGGGCATTTATGCAAATCAGAATCAGCTGGGCAAGTAAATTTTTTAAAACATCAATCCCCTGCTATAAGGTAACCTAAATGAAACAATTTGACCCTGATTTTGGATGCCTTTGATACTGGCATCCTCACTCACTCAAACAGCAAATATTTATCCTGAGCTTAAACAGCATGGCAAGTTATTTGATCTACTGACGTTTAATTGCAATTCCCCACTTTAATATTTAAAACCCTAATGACCCCACGTACTGCCACCGTAGCCCGCAACACCCTCGAAACCCAAATCCAAATCACCCTTAATCTGGACGGCACGGGTCAAGCGGCCTTTAGCACCGGCGTGCCGTTCCTCGACCACATGCTTGATCAAATCGCCCGGCATGGCCTGATTGATATGGATATTGTCGCCCACGGCGATTTACAGATTGATGCCCATCACACCGTTGAAGATGTCGGCATTACCCTAGGGCAGGCCGTCGCCAAAGCTATCGGTGACAAAAAAGGCATAGTCCGTTACGGTCATTCCTATGTGCCATTGGATGAAGCCTTATCACGGGTGGTGGTGGATTTTTCCGGCCGCCCCAGCCTATACTACAACGTCACTTTTCCTCGCGCTATGATTGGCGCTTTTGATGTTGACTTGTTGCGGGAATTTTTCCAAGGCTTTGTCAACCATGCAGGGGTGACGCTGCATATCGACAATCTAAAAGGTGTCAACGCCCACCATGTCGCCGAGACCATTTTTAAAGCCACTGGACGTGCCTTGCGGATGGCAATTAGCGCAGACGAGCGTATGGCGGGTATAATGCCTTCCACCAAAGGCAGCCTATAACAACCGCGTCCGACAACGCTTAAGCTGCATTTTTCCCATTTGTATGTAAACCTTATGTCCACTGTCGCTGTTATTGATTACGGTATGGGTAATTTGCATTCGATTGCAAAAGCCCTGCAACATGCCGATGCCACCGCCGATGTGCAAATCACTGCCAACCCTGAACAAATCCTACAGGCAGACCGCGTGGTGTTCCCAGGCGTAGGTGCCATGCGTGATTGTATGCAGGCGCTCCGCCAAACTGGCTTAGCCAAGACCATCAAACAAGCTGCCCAAAACAAACCCTTTTTGGGCATCTGTTTGGGCATGCAAGCCCTATTGGCAGACAGCGAAGAAAATGGCCTGACCACCTGCCTAGGTTTGTTTGACGGCCATGTGTTGCGCTTCCCCGAGCTGTTGCAAGATAGCCAAGGCAACCGCCTAAAAATCCCCCACATGGGTTGGAACCAAGTGTGCCAATCGTCGCATCCGTTGTGGCACGGTATCCCACAAAATAGCCGTTTTTATTTTGTGCACAGTTACTATGCCCGGCCTGCCCAGGCAGAATCCACTTTTGTGGTCGGCACGTCGGAATATCCCAAAGTATTTGCCTGTGCCCTAGCCAAAAACAACATCTTTGCAGTACAGTTCCATCCAGAAAAAAGCCAGCAGGTCGGTTTGCAACTGCTGACAAATTTTTTGGCATGGGACGGACATTATTAAAATTACCTATACACCCGCATTGAGGACGCTTGATTTATGCTGTTAATTCCCGCTATCGACCTGAAAGAAGGAAAATGTGTACGTTTACGCCAAGGACGCATGGACGATAATACGGTTTTTTCCGATGATCCAGTAGCCATTGCCGGCCGTTGGGTGGCAGAAGGAGCAAAACGTATCCACTTGGTTGATTTAGACGGGGCTTTTGCTGGCAAGCCTGTCAATGCCGAAGTAATCCATGCCATTGTCGAAGCTTATCCAAATGTTCCTGTGCAGATAGGTGGCGGTATCCGCGATGAAGAAACCATCGAAGCCTACCTGAACGCCGGTGTCGAATACGTGATCATTGGCACTAAAGCGGTCAATGAGCCGCATTTTGTCCGCGATATGGCACTGGAATACCCGCGCCGCATCATCGTCGGCTTGGATGCCAAAGATGGCAAAGTGGCCATTGATGGCTGGTCAAAACTATCCAAACATGACGTGATAGACTTGGCCCAGCATTTTGAAGCGGATGGCGTTGAAGCCATCATTTATACCGACATTTCCCGCGATGGCATGATGCAAGGGGTCAATGTCGAGGCCACTGCCCGATTGGCCAGTTCGATCAAAATCCCCGTGATTGCCTCAGGCGGTATCACCAACTTGGCTGACATAAGAGCCTTGGGCTTGGTTTCCCATGAAGGCATCATGGGTGCCATTACCGGCCGTGCCATTTATGAAGGCACCTTAGTTTTTGCCGAAGCCGCCAAGTTGGCCGAGATGTTTTAGCCATGGGATTAGCCAAACGCATCATTCCTTGCTTGGATGTCGATAACGGTCGCGTGGTCAAAGGCGTTAAGTTCGTCGATATACGTGATGCCGGTGATCCGGTGGAAATTGCCCGGCGCTATGACCGTGAAGGGGCTGATGAAATCACTTTTTTGGATATCACTGCCACCCATGACAACCGCGACACCATCGTGCATGTGGTCGAACAAGTCGCCAGCGAAGTGTTTATTCCGCTGACCGTGGGCGGGGGTATCCGCACCTTGGACGACATCCGGCGGATGCTCAATGCCGGGGCCGATAAGGTCGGCATCAACAGTGCCGCCGTGTTTAAGCCAGAATTTGTCCGCGAAGCTGCAGAACGCTTTGGTTCGCAATGCATCGTCGTGGCGATTGATGCCAAAAAAGTGAGTGCCGATGGTACGCCCGAACGCTGGGAAATATTCACCCACGGCGGGCGCAAAAGCACCGGTATTGATGCCATTGAATGGGCGCAAAAAATGGTTGCTTTCGGTGCTGGGGAAATTTTATTGACCAGCATGGATCGTGACGGCACTCGTGAAGGCTTCGACCTGCCGTTGACCCGCACCCTCAGCACCGCCGTTGCCGTGCCGGTGATCGCTTCCGGTGGCGTGGGCAATCTGGAGCATTTGGCGGAAGGCATTATTAGCGGTCATGCCGATGCAGTATTGGCCGCCAGTATTTTCCACTTTGCTGAATACACCATCCAACAAGCCAAACAGCACATGGCGGCACGAGGCATTGAGGTACGCTTATGAACAGCATAGCGGGCAATGCTCAGGCATGGTTGGATGAAGTCAGATGGACAGAGCAGGGCTTATGTCCGGTGATTGCCCAAGATCATCAAAGCGGACGGGTATTGATGTTCGCTTGGATGAACCGCGAAGCATTGGCACTCACCGCCCAACAAGGCTATGCAGTATACTGGTCAAGGTCGCGGCAAAAATTATGGCGCAAAGGCGAGGAGTCAGGACACCGCCAAAAAGTCATTGCCATGCAATTGGATTGTGATGAAGATGTGCTGTTGCTGGCTATTGAGCAGGAGGGCGGTATTGCTTGCCATACCGGTCGGCAAAGTTGTTTTTACCGGCAATGGGTCAATGGGCAATGGCAAACCATAGAACCTGTCCTAAAAGACCCCGGCAGCATTTATAAATAATAAAGGTTTGGCAACATGATCACAGTACTGGCACAATTGGCGGATATACTTGAGCAACGCAAGCAAGAGTCGGCCGACAAATCTTATGTCGCCAGCCTTTACGCCAAAGGCTTGGACCACATATTAAAAAAAATTGGCGAAGAAGCCACCGAAACGGTGATAGCTGCAAAAAATGGCGACAAAAGCCAAATAGTGTATGAAATGGCCGATTTATGGTTTCACAGTATGGTGTTGCTGGCACAGCAAGGCCTGCACCCTGATGATGTGATCAACGAACTGCAACGGCGCTTTGGCTTGTCAGGGCTACAAGAAAAAGCACAGCGTACGGCAAAATAACCAGCGACACAGGACGATAACATGGGTATTGGGATTGGCAAATTATTAGTGGTGTTGGCAATTGCTATTGTCATTTTCGGCACCAAGCGCTTACGCAACATCGGTTCCGATTTGGGCGGGGCGATCAAAAATTTCCGCAGCGCCTTAAAAGACGGTGAAGACAACCCAACTGCTGACAAGCCAACCGAATCCGAAGAAACCGTCATTGATGGCGAAGTGACTAGCAAAACCAACGAAAAAAACTGACATGTTTGAAATAGGTTTTTCCGAAATATGCATGGTGGCACTGGTGGCTTTACTGGTCATCGGGCCGGAAAAATTACCGCAAGTGGCCCGTGTGGCGGGTTTTTGGCTAGGCAAAACCCGCCGCATGGTCGCCAATGTGCAAGCGGAACTTAAGCATGAGCTGTATGTTGAAGAATTCCGCAAAGCCTTGCACGACCATGCCGGTTTGGAAGCACTGCACGACCTGCAAGCTGATATGGCCGAAACTGAACAGTCAATCCATGCCTCATTGACGGCCAATGCGCCAGCCCCTGTCAACAATGACAAACCGCATGAACCGCAATAACAGCAAAGATGACCCCGAACTGCCGCTGATCAGCCACCTGATTGAGTTGCGCGACCGCCTATTGCGTATCGTGCTGTGTGTGTTGCTGGTGTTTTTGGCCCTGGCGGCCTACGCCAATCCTATCTACAGCTTTCTTGCCGGGCCCCTGCTGAAACATCTGCCCGAAAACAGCACCATGATAGCCATAGAAGTGGCCTCGCCCTTTTTCACCCCGTTTAAATTGGCGATGGTGCTGTCGGTGTTCATATCAGTGCCGTTCATCCTTTACCAGTTTTGGGCTTTTGTCGCCCCTGGCTTGTATAAAAGTGAAAAACGCCTGATATTGCCGTTACTGATTGCCAGCACCCTGTTGTTTTTTATCGGCGTGGCCTTCGCTTATTTTGTGGTGTTGCCGTTGGTGTTCGGCTTCTTGACCACCGCAGCCCCCGTTGGCGTGGCAGTGATGACGGACATCAGCAAATACCTCGATTTTGTGCTGACGCTGTTTTTTGCCTTTGGCGTGTGCTTTGAAGTGCCCATCTTTACCATCGTATTGGTTTGGACTGGTCTGGTCACACCCGCCCAACTTGCCGCGCAACGCTCCTATGTGATAGTCGGGGCTTTTATTGTCGGCATGTTGCTGACCCCGCCCGATGTCATCTCCCAAACCTTGCTGGCAGTGCCCATGTGGTGGCTGTTTGAGATAGGCTTGCTGTTCTCGCGCTGGTTTGTGCCTAAAGCCCAAACAGCGGATAACGCATTGCCTGCCGAAATTGGTGTCGATAACGCAAACAATCCTGAATAACTGATGTTACGCAAAAAGCCATCGGCTGCTAGGTCCCCAGATTATGCCGCCCGTTCCCTGAGCGTAACCGAAGAGGACAACCAAGAAGATGACTCGGTATAAAAAATCGTAGCTGGGGCTTCGGCTAAGCTCAGCCAACGTGACGGTAATATCAGTGAATAAAACGTTTCTCCCAAACTATTGAAAAAAGGTATCCAATGATTGCGTGGTTGTTATTGATTGCCGCCTACCTGATAGGCTCCATCTCCTCTGCCATTATCACCTGCCGGGTCATGGGTTTGCCGGACCCGCGCGAACAAGGCTCAGGCAACCCCGGTGCAACCAACGTCATGCGCATAGGCGGCAAAAAAGCCGCCGCCGTCACTTTAACAGGGGACTTGCTCAAAGGCTTGCTGCCAGTCCTTGCCGCCCACTATCTAGGTGTATCCGATGAATGGTTGGTGTTGATTGGATTGGCGGCCTTTACCGGTCACTTGTATCCGGTTTTTTTCGGCTTTAAAGGCGGCAAAGGCGTGGCAACCACCATTGGAGTATTATTGGGCTTCAACTGGCTGCTGGGCTTAGCTTTTGTCGTCACTTGGCTAGCCATTTATAAAATCGGCAAAATCTCCTCCCTATCCGCCTTATGCGCAGCGGTGCTTTCACCCTTGTATGCGTGGTTCCTGCTCGGCAAAATGCCCTTTGTTGCGGTTACCGTTGTTATGACCGCAGTGCTGCTATGGCGGCACAAAAGCAACATCCAGCGGCTGCTGTCTGGGCAAGAAAACTGAGGTAGTTGTCTAACTTGGCTTATTTTACCTTTATGCACAATAGCCATAAATCAGCAAACCACTATAGCCCAGTAGGCTCTGGGTACACTTTCTACGTCCACAACAATCAACACTCCGCCAAACTATCCATAGCCCAACGCGGATAAGCCGCTATTGCCAAGCCCTCATGTTGACCCGCCAACAACCGCTGGCAACCGGCATAAGCAATCATTGCCCCGTTATCGGTACAGAACTCCGGCCTAGGGAAATACAGCTGGGCTTGTGCCTTATCCGCCATAGCTGTCAAGGTGCAGCGGATATGGTGGTTGGCACTTACCCCGCCCGCCACCACCAGTCGCTTCAAACCAGTCTGTTCCAATGCCCGTTTGCATTTGATCGCTAAGGTATCCGCTACTGCGCTTTGGAAGGCGGCGGCAATGTCGGCGTGGCTTTGCCAACTGCCATCACAGCCATTAACAGTATTTAAGGCAAAGGTTTTTAGCCCGCTAAAACTAAAATCCAAGCCTGGGCGGTCAGTCATCGGGCGCGGAAATTTAAAGTCAGGCTTGCCGTGGGCAGCCAAGGCCGACAACTTCGGCCCGCCCGGATAACCTAGGCCCAACAACTTGGCGGTTTTGTCAAATGCCTCGCCCGCAGCATCGTCCAGCGATTCACCCAACAAATGGTAACGGCCCACACCCTCTACATTGACTAATAAGGTATGCCCGCCAGAAATCAGCAGTGCCACAAAAGGGAAGGGCGGCGGATTGTCTTCCAGCATCGGGGCCAGCAGATGCCCCTCCATGTGATGCACGGCAATGGCAGGGATTTGCCACGCCCAAGCCAAGCTTCGGGCGGTGGTGGCACCTACCAGCAGCGCACCCATCAACCCCGGTCCGGCGGTGTAGGCAATGCCATCCATGTCGCTCCCGGACAACTGGCATTCTTGCAGCAATTGCCTGATCAAAGGCACCAATTTGCGGACGTGGTCGCGTGATGCCAGCTCCGGCACCACCCCGCCATATTCGCTATGCATGTCAATTTGGCTGTACAATAAGTAGTGGATAAGCCCTTTTTGGGCATGGTACAAGCCGATGCCAGTTTCGTCACAAGAGGTTTCTATGCCTAGAACGTACATTGAGTTTTTGAAATTTGTGGAAAGAAAGCGTATAATTACTGGTTATTTTTGTTAAGTAGGCAAAAGTACTTTTTTTAAACTTATAACCCTTTTTTAGATATTAACATGGTTGGATCACTATAATGCCGTCAGTAAAAATTAAAGAAAACGAACCTTTCGATATAGCCATTCGCCGTTTCAAACGTGCTTGTGAAAAAGCAGGTGTATTGGCTGAAGTACGTCGCCGTGAGTTTTATGAAAAACCAACGGCAGAACGTAAACGTAAAGGTGCTGCGGCTGTCAAACGACATTTGAAAAAACTGGCCCGCGAACGTTACGCATTGAAAAACCTGCGTCGTGGTCGTCCAGCACAATAAGCTATGGCATTGTTAACCGATCAAATCAAAGACCAAATGAAAACGGCCATGAAGGCCGGTGACAAGGGCAGGCTAGGCGTTATCCGCCTTATCCTAGCAGCCATCAAACAGGTCGAAGTGGATGAGCGCATAGAGCTGGATGACGCACGGGTGATCACCGTGCTTAACAAAATGCTCAAGCAACGCCGCGAATCAATCCGGCAATTTGCTGAAGCGGGGCGCATCGATTTGGTCGATGTGGAAGAAGCCGAAGTGCTGGTCATCCAAGACTTTCTGCCACAATCCCTCAGCGAGGCGGAAATTGATGGCTTGGTGGCTCAGGCCATTGCCGAATCAGCTGCCCAAACAGCCAAAGACATGGGCAAAGTTATGGCCTTGGTCAAAACTAAAGCCCAAGGGCTGGCTGATATGTCGGTGGTCAGCGCCAAAATCAAGGCCGCCTTGGCAGACTAAGCCAGCCGGTCGGCAAGCCCATGTCCGGCGGTAAAATTCCACGTGAATTTATTGATGAATTGCTGGGTCGGGTCGATATTGTCGATCTGATTGATTCGCAAGTGCCATTAAAGAAAACGGGTGCCAACTATGTTGCCCGTTGTCCTTTTCACGCCGAAAAAACCCCCAGCTTCTCCGTCAACAGGCAAAAACAATTTTTCCATTGCTTTGGTTGTGGTGCCAGTGGCAATGCCATTGGCTTCATCATGGACTACCGGCATCTGGACTTTGTCGAAGCCGTAGAAGATTTGGCCGATTTCCTCGGTGTCGAAGTGCCGCGTGAAACCGACCATCACCCGGCAGTGCCAAACAAAGCCAATCTGTCCACGTTATACCAATTGACCGGACAAGTTGCCGCCTATTATGAAGAACAATTGCGCTCTGGCACCGACGGCAAAAAAGCGGCGGACTACTTAAAATCGCGTGGCATCAGTAGCGAATGTGCCCACGAATTTATGCTTGGCTACGCGCCTGACCAATGGCAGGCCTTGGCGGGCCTGTTTGATCCGTCGCTGCTGCAAGAAGCGGGTCTGGTGGTCAGCAAAGACAATGGCCGCACTTATGACCGCTTCCGGAAGCGCATCATGTACCCGATACGGGACAAGCGCGGTCGGGTAGTCGGATTTGGTGGCAGGGTGTTTGATGATAGCTTGCCCAAGTACCTCAACTCGCCCGAAACGGTGCTATTCCACAAAGGCCGGCAAGTATACGGCCTGTATGAACTGCTACAAAAACACGCCAAGCCGGACAGGCTATTGGTTGTTGAGGGTTACATGGATGTCATATCATTGTCCCAGCAGGGCATTGGTTATGCGGTTGGCGTGTTGGGCACCGCCGCGACAGCAGCGCACCTTGACCTATTGTTCCGGTTCACCCCCGAACTGGTGTTCTGTTTCGATGGTGACCGTGCAGGGCGCGAAGCGGCTTGGCGGGTCATGGAAGCGGTGTTCCCTAGCCTAAAAGAAGGTCGGCAAGTGCGCATTATGCTGTTGCCACAAAATTTTGACCCTGATGCCCTAGTGCGCCATGAAGGGGCCAACCAATTTGCAGAACGCATCAAAAACGCGCAACCCCTATCCGAGTATTTTTTTGGGCAAATTGCCGAAGAACTCAACCTTAACGTGACCGAAGGCAGGGCACAATTGATCGCCAAAGCCAAACCCTACTTGGACAAGCTGCCCGAAGGCGTGTTCAAGTCATTGATGTTTGGAAAACTCAAAAGTTTGTCAGGTTCGGTCGGAGTGGGCTATTTGGAAAGCCAAACCCAATCGGCCACCCTACACAAGGGACAGACCGCATTGCCCGATAATGGCCGATTGTCCTCAGTGCGGGTGGCTATGGCACTGTTATTGCAAAAGCCTAGCCTGGTGGACAAGGTCGCCGCCAAAAATATTGCATGGGACACCTTGGGGTTTCCGGGTTGCGGGCTATTTGACAGCATGACACGGCTGATGGTAAAGAAACAACCAGCCAATGCTGCCGTATTACTGGAATATTACCGGGATGCACCGGAAGAAAAAATCATCCGTGCCTTGGCCTTTCTTGACCTTTATATTGCCGATGAGCGGATTGACGAAGTGTTTGACGACGCACTGGCCAAGCTACTGGAACAAGCCAACGAATTGCAGATAGAACAGCTACTGGCCAAGGAAAGGTCACAAGGGCTTGATGACCAAGAAAAAGAGCGGCTACGTGGGTTATTGGCCAAAAAACATTAATGCAAGACACAAAAAATATATAGTATAATCTACGGTTAGGCGCGGTTGAAGCCCCGTGGTGCGCTACAGAGAGTGAATGATGAATCAAGAACAACAACAGTCCCAGCTAAAGCAACTGATTGCAAAAGGGAAAAACCAAGGCTACCTAACTTATGCCGAGGTTAATGATCATTTGCCCAGCGATATTGCCGATCCCGAACAAATTGAAGAGATCATTGGCTGGATCAATGATATGGGCATTCAGGTCTACGAAGTGGCACCTGATGAAGACTCCCTGATCAATGACTCCATGACCGTCACCAGCGATGATGAAGACGCCGAGGAAGTGGCTGCTTTGGCTTCTGTTGACAGTGAATTTGGCAGGACAACCGACCCTGTGCGTATGTACATGCGTGAAATGGGTTCAGTGGAATTGCTGACCCGTGCCGACGAACTTAAAATAGCCAAGCGTATTGAAGAAGGCCAGCAACAATTGGTCAAAGCCATCTCCCGTTCTTGTGTCGTGGTCGAGGATTTTTTACAATCCTTCGATAGCATATCGGGCGAGGAAGGCTCCATCCGCTTGAACGACCTGTTCTCAGGCTTTGTTGATTTGTCCGAACCGGGCGACCTGATCGCCACTCCGGCGGTCAGCGAAGTTGTAGACGAAGCCCCTGCGGTGGAAGACGAACTGAAGGGTATCAACCCCGAAGAAGTCAAGGCCAAGGTGGATGCCTTGCGCAAACAGCTCAAAGCGGCATCCCTTGCCATTAAAAAAAGCCATTACACCAGTGAAAGGTCGGAAAAGGCATTCGATCAACTGGCCGCCTTGTTCATGGAATTCAAATGGGCACCGCAATACCTAAAAAAACTGACAGCCATCATCCCTAAAGGCATTGCCCGGGTGCGTGAACAAGAAAAAATTGTGATGGAAATTTTTCTCAAACATGGGAAAATGGCGCGTAAGGACTTTGTTGAATCATTTACCGGCAACGAATCCAGCAGCGCATGGATGGATGCCCAATTGGATATCAATGGCAGCCACTATGCAGAACTGTTAAAGCCCTTTGAAAAAGAGCTGAGAAAAGCGCAAAAGACATTGGCTGAAATAGAATCTGAATACGGCCTGACCATCAGCGGCCTAAAAGACATCAACCGCCGTATGTCCATTGGTGAAGCCAAAGCTCGTCGGGCGAAAAAGGAAATGATAGAAGCCAACCTAAGGCTGGTGATATCCATAGCCAAAAAATACACCAACCGTGGTTTGCAATTTTTGGATCTGATCCAAGAAGGCAACATCGGCTTAATGAAAGCTGTGGACAAATTTGAATACCGTCGTGGCTATAAGTTCTCAACCTACGCCACATGGTGGATTAGGCAAGCGATCACCCGCTCCATAGCGGATCAGGCCAGGACAATCCGTATTCCTGTTCACATGATAGAAACCATTAACAAGCTCAACCGTATTTCCAGGCAAATATTGCAGGAATTGGGACGTGAAGCCACTCCTGAAGAACTGGCCGAACGCATGGAAATGCCCGAAGACAAAGTGCGTAAGGTGCTGAAAATCGCCAAAGAACCCATTTCCATGGAAACCCCGATAGGCGATGACGAAGACTCCCATTTGGGTGACTTCATCGAAGATGCCAAAGTGCTGTCGCCAGTAGAAGCCGCCACCATAGCGGGTCTGCGCGAATCCACGCAAAACGTGCTGGCTGGCCTGACCGCCCGAGAAGCCAAAGTGCTGCGGATGCGTTTTGGCATTAACATGAACACTGACCACACGTTGGAAGAGGTCGGCAAACAATTTGACGTGACCCGCGAACGCATCCGCCAAATTGAAGCCAAAGCCTTAAGGAAACTAAGGCATCCTTCCCGCTCGGAACAACTTAGGTGTTTTTTGGAAGGCGAATAAACAATCACTAATAGGGGCCATTAGCTCAGTTGGTTAGAGCGTCCGACTCATAATCGGCAGGTCGTAGGTTCAAGTCCTACATGGCCCACCAAACAAATTCTTAGGGCTGCTTAATGCAGCCTTTTGTCTATCAGGATTTTAATTTTTTTACGAGGCAGGAACATGAGCAAAAACTTCATTTTCACATCAGAATCCGTTTCTGAAGGCCATCCCGACAAAGTGGCCGACCAAATTTCTGATGCCGTTTTGGATGCTTTGTTGGCACAAGACCCCAAATCACGGGTTGCCTGCGAAACACTGGTCAAAACAGGCATGGTGATATTGGCAGGCGAAATTACCACTAATGCATGGGTGGACATGGAAGCTTTGGTGCGTAAAGTGGTTTGCGACATAGGCTACGACAACGGAGAAATTGGCTTCGACGGACAAAGTTGCGCAGTGCTTAATGCCATTGGCAAGCAATCAGCCGACATAGCCATGGGCGTTGACGAAAATGAAGGCCATGAACAAGGTGCTGGCGACCAAGGCCTGATGTTCGGCTACGCCAGCAATGAAACCGACGTGTTCATGCCCGCCCCCATCACCTACTCGCATCTGCTGGTCAAACGCCAGGCCGAAGTCCGCAAAAACAAAACCTTGCCTTGGTTGCGCCCCGATGCCAAAAGCCAAATCACCTTCCGTTACGAAGACAGCAAACCAGTAGCCATTGACGCAGTGGTGCTGTCTACCCAGCATTCACCGGAAATTAGCCAAACGGCACTGTATGAAGCCGTTATGGATGACATCATCCTGCACGTGCTGCCTAAAGCATGGCTGCACAAGGACACCAAATACTTCATCAACCCGACCGGCCAATTTATCATCGGTGGCCCGGTGGGCGATTGCGGCTTGACCGGCAGAAAAATCATCGTAGACTCATACGGCGGTATGGCACGGCATGGCGGGGGCGCGTTCTCCGGCAAAGACCCCTCAAAAGTTGACCGTTCAGCAGCCTACATGGCTCGCTACGTCGCCAAGAACATAGTTGCCGCCGAATTGGCGGAACGTTGCGAAATTCAAGTGTCCTATGCCATTGGTGTTGCCGAACCAACCTCCATCAGCGTGGAAACTTTCGGCACCGGCAAACTGAGCGAAGACCGCCTAGTGCAAATTGTCAGGGACATTTTCGACCTGCGCCCAAAGGGCCTGATCGCCATGCTGGACTTATTGAAACCAATCTACCAGCCCACAGCTTCCTATGGTCATTTTGGCCGTACCGAAGACACCTTCAGTTGGGAAAAAACCGACAAAGTCGAAGCCTTAAAAGCCGCAGCTGGCATATAATCTCTTACAGGATCACATAAATGAACGAACAAGATTACAAAGTGGCGGATATGACCCTTGCGGATTGGGGTCGTAAAGAAATCAACATCGCCGAGACAGAAATGCCTGGATTGATGGCACTACGCCAAGAATTTGGTATCGAACAGCCTCTTAAAGGTGCGCGCATAGCCGGCTGCTTGCACATGACCATCCAAACTGCCGTACTGATCGAAACCTTGACCGCCCTGGGTGCCGAAATTCGTTGGTCATCCTGCAATATTTTTTCCACGCAAGACCATGCTGCCGCCGCTATTGCTGCTGCAGGCATCCCTGTGTTTGCTTGGAAAGGCGAAACCGAAGCCGAAGCCGACTGGTGCATAGAACAAACTATCATTGGCCCTAACGGCTGGCGTCCCAACATGATATTGGATGACGGCGGTGACTTGACCAATATGATGCACGACAAATTCCCAGAACTGATGGGCGATGTCAAAGGCTTGTCAGAAGAAACCACCACCGGTGTATTGCGTTTGTATGGACGTGTCGCCCAAGGCACTTTGAAAGTACCTGCTTTCAACGTTAATGATTCTGTCACCAAATCGAAATTCGATAATCTGTATGGCTGCCGCGAATCCTTGGTTGACGGCATCAAACGCGCCACCGATGTCATGATAGCGGGCAAGATTGCCGTCGTCTGCGGTTATGGCGATGTCGGTAAAGGTTGCGCCCAATCCTTGCGTGGACTAGGTGCCACCGTATGGATCACCGAAATTGACCCGATCTGTGCACTGCAAGCGTCAATGGAAGGCTTCCGCGTCGTCACCATGGAAGAAGCGGCCCCTATTGCCAACATTTTCGTTACAGCAACCGGCAACTTCCATGTCATCCGTCATGAACACATGCTGGCTATGCGTAACCAAGCCATTGTCTGCAACATTGGCCATTTCGACTCAGAAATAGAAATATCCGCCTTACGCCAATACACGTGGGAAAACATCAAACCCCAAGTTGACCACATCATCTTCCCCGATGGTAAACGCCTGATCATTTTGGCCGAAGGCCGTCTGGTCAACTTGGGTTGCGCCACTGGCCACCCTAGTTTCGTCATGTCCAACTCATTTTGCAACCAAGTTTTGGCACAAATTGAATTATGGCAACATGCCGACCAATATGACAACCAAGTGTACATCCTACCTAAAAAACTGGATGAAAAAGTGGCCCGCTCGCACCTGCAGCAATTGGGTGTTAACTTGACTGAACTAACGAAAGAGCAAGCAGAGTATATCAACGTGCCTGTAGAAGGCCCTTACAAAGCCGATCATTACCGTTATTGATCTATTGTATGTTTGGTGTATTAAAACAATACGCTAACTGAAAATTGGTTGGTGTGGTGTGTCCCGATATTCTGCATCAAGATGTTGGGTTACGCCATGCTAACCCAACCTACACCAATCAAAAATGCAATCACAAGAAACACAGTCCAAATTATTCAGCTTTGAATTCTACCCACCCAAAACGGAAGAAGGTGCCTTGCATTTGCAAACCGTTCACACAGAACTGGCCAAACAAGCCCCCGACTTCTTTTCGGTCACCTTCGGTGCCGGTGGCTCCACTCGCGACAAAACATTCGACACCGTCGTCGCCATCCAAGCCAAAGGCATAGCCGCCGCCCCGCACCTGTCCTGCGTAGCCTCCACCAGAGCCAATATACGCGCCATTTTGAAAGACTACCAAGATAGCGGCATCAGCAAAATAGTCGCCTTACGTGGCGATGTACCCTCCGGCATGATGTCCGCTGGCGAATTCCGTTACGCCAACGAACTGATCGAATTCATCCGCCAAGAAACCGGTGACCACTTCCAAATCCACGTGGCCGCCTATCCAGAAGTGCACCCACAATCCCCCAGTGCCGCCGCCGACCTAAAAAACTTCCAACGCAAAGTCAACGCCGGTGCCAATGCTGCTATCACCCAATATTTCTACAACGTAGAAAGTTATTTCTATTTTGTTGATGCCTGCCTAAAACAAGGCATTAACCTGCCCATCGTGCCTGGCATCATGCCCATTACCCAATACGCGCAACTGTTCCGGTTCTCTGAAATGTGCGGCGCAGACATACCTCGCTGGCTTAGAAAACGCCTTGAAGGGTTCGGCGACGATAAGGCATCCATCCAAGCTTTTGGCCTCGATGTCGTCACACGGCTCTGCCAACAACTACTTGACAGTGGTGCCCCGGGGCTGCATTTCTACACTATGAACCAATCCGCCCCCACCTTGGCTATTCTGAATAACCTTCAAAGTTAAACGGCTCTTAATCGGATTTGGCTCCCCAACCCAAAAGCAGCAAAACAAGCCAAAAATGAACAAATACGAAGCAAAATATCAATTTGATCAGGTCTTGGCCAACAGGTAACGGTTGTTTGGGATAATCTGCCATTGGTAATTTATTTGCATAGCCCTATAAATAGAAAGCTATTGTTTTACAATGATTTACATAAAAAATTCACGATAATCAAAATTGGCATAAATGATAGAGTTGGGATTTTTTCAGATAACCTATACATAACCGCGATGGAGTTGAGAAATATTTATGAATGAAATAGAACAAGTCGAATTAAATCCAGATACGCGCAATTTGATAAATCACTCTGCCCGTCGTATCAATCGAATTTCCAAAGCTATTGGGGCACAAACTTACCTTGAAATAGGTGTTAACAAGGGAGGTACATTTTTAAGTGTCGATACGCCCATAAAAACAGCAGTCGATCCAAAGTTTCGTTTTGATACAAGTGTTATTAGTAATGCCGATATTTATTTGCATGAAGTGCCATCAGATGCTTTTTTTGCCGCCCTGCCAGTACAACAAAAATATGATTTAATTTTCATTGATGGCCTGCATACTTTTGAGCAAACCTACCGGGATTTATGTAATTGTTTGAATCATTCGCATGAACGCACTGTGATATTGATTGATGATGTTCAACCGAATGATGTTTTTGCGTCATTGCGTAACCAATCGCAAGCGGTGTCTTTTCGCCGACATTCTGGTACCCCGGGTGCCGCTTCATGGATGGGGGATGTTTTTAAGGTTGTTTTTATGTTGCATGATTTTCACTTGGGTTTAAATTACTGCACATTGCAAACGAATCAAAAAAGACAACAAACGCTAGTGTGGCGATCTAATGCCAATTGGAGAAAGCCTTTATTTAATTCATTTGAACTGATTGACCGCCTTTCTTACTTTGATCTCATTAGCCATATTGAGATACTTAAAACATGCCCAGAAGAAGAAGGCATTCAATTATGTTTGAATGAGTTGGTTAATTAAGGTAATCTTTATTTGCTTTTACCGGCAGTGCTTTGACCATTTGCAGTAACTTTTTGCAGGGCTGGGAGTTACTGCAAAATTTGGGCGGCGCCTATTGATTCTCAATACAAAATTATTATAAATCAAATAATTGAGATTTGTTAACATTTCATTTACCAGCATATTTACCAGCAACTAAAAAATGAACACCTTTTTATGTTCAAAAGAAAAATAGAGATTTGTATTCAATCAAAACATTGTTAAGCGCTGTTTCCTTGAATTGCCTGTGACCGAATACGCGCTCCAGCTGTGGCTTCGATAATTTTGTCACGAAGAACATCTACTTTATCTTGTTTTAAAATAGGAATATCAAGATTTCTTGCAATTGGTTCAAGAGCTTTTCTGGTTGTACAATTAGAATCAAGAAATCGCTGTGCTTCCTCACGACTAGCAAAATTGGTGAGCTTGGATATTAAGTCTGATAAATCTGGTTCAAGTACAGATACAGGATTTTCTTCCTTATTGCGTTTGCGCGTAACCCGAATTTCAATTAAATATGATTCGTCAATAAGCTTGGAGAATTCGTCCTCACTTAAATTATCAACAGCGTTAATGATTCGCCGTAAATAGTTAGATAGTTCGCGTTTTGAATTGCTCATTTATTCTGATCCTTAAAGCACAGACTCAAATTCATCGACGAAGGTTTCTATCTCAGCAACTACGTCAGAATGTGTTCTATTGGAGTAATGATTCAGTACAACTGGCATAAGGTTCTGAGGCGCATCCGCAAATATGGTTTTATTTTCACGAAAATAGTTTTTAAAGGTTGTGACACCTAATCGCTTTGTTTGAGAAATAAATTGCCTTTGTGCGGAAATGGGCTCTCCACTTGTAATTTGAATCATTGTAAAAATAACACCTAATATTTCCGGTGAAATTGTTTCAGTTTCATCATCTATTTCGGCATATTCGTTAAATTCCTTAACTAATTCATTAACGCTTCTATGTAAATAATCAATTCCAAGTGTTGATAGATAATCAGGTTTTGCTGGAATAAGGATTTTTTCGCTTGCGACTATGGCATTTTTAGTCACAATATTAAAATTGGGTGGGCAGTCAATTAAAACAATATCGTAATCTGTGCTATCAGCGAGTGAAGCAATTGCTTCACGAAGCTTGCCGTGTACCTTTATGTAATTTCTCTTTGCTTGTTGCAAATTAACACCTCCAAGCAATGTTGCTAGTTCAAGGTCAACATTGATAAGCCCTAGGTGGGAACAAATTAGATCAATACGTCCATTGTTCTTCTGAGTTTTTAAAAAATTATTTACATTTGTAGGTGATACAACAAAATCCGTCAAAGGAGAGGGGTCTTTTCCTTGGCTGATAGCATCAAACCAGGTTTTAATGGTTTTTGACGGTTTATATTTAGCATCCCATTGGTCAGGTGTTACAAATGAGAATGTCAAGCTTGCTTGAGCATCAGTATCCAATAGCAAAACTTTTTTGCCTCGAAACGCAAGCTCTCCAGCCAAATTTGCCGTAACGGTAGTCTTGCCTACACCACCTTTATAATTAATTATTGCAATAATTTCCATAAACTCCCCTAAAAAGTCTAACACTAGCATTCAAAGTATATGGTCAAGTCACCTGAAACGTTCATTCGCAAGAGTTACTTGTCCGTTCAAAGTCACCTTTGGTATTTCTGGTAACCAAGATGACAATACAATCATCATAAGCATCAATTCAAACATTATTCAAAACATATTTTAAACAGCCTCACTGGTTGCTTGAACTACCTTTTTGATCAATCAAGCAAAACCCGAAACTCAGTAGACTTAACAATTAACCGGACATGTTATTTCTCGCGCGGCATTTCCACCAACCCATAGTTAGACATGGTTTTAAGGGTACGGGGGAATCATTTAGTTTTCTATCGGCAATAACCGCCGCCGACGGCTATTCCTGTTTATCATCCTCAATTATTTTCTGCAATATCCGGTTGTCGGTACTTAATGATTCCACCATGGAGCATATGTATGTGAACCATATATTGGGTTCCGAGCCAGCCGGCTTATATTCGCCTTTAGCAATAGCCAGCACCTGCTCCCGTTTTTCTTGTGGCATAATGCCAATCGTGACTGTTTTCATGGCTTTCTGTTCTTCTAAAATCCTGCAGTGTTCGGCAAAAAATTCAGCGTCAAATGTTTAGTAATCCACTGTTAAGATACCAACCGAAGCTCTTATATGAAAACAAAGAGTCAGCCAGACCACAGCTTAGGTGTTATCTCTAAACTGATGATAATACCTTATCCTATCCCGAATTTTCCCTAACGCATCAACTGTTTTGCGGATTTTAGCAAACTCCACCTCAATACCTTCAACCAATTTGGCTTCCCATTCCGGTTCGCCATTTAGCATGCGAACAAGGGGATAGGTAAAGCCAGGGCCTTTGCGGATGTATTCCGCTATGGATTTGCTTTGGCCGTTTATCTGTATTGAAGAAATGCGGAACCATTCTATGCTGAAGGACAGGCATTTTTCCCTCGATCTGATTCTAACGCCTACGCGGCCTTGTTTGTACCTGCGGTTTTCTTTTTGAAATTTTTTAAATTGCCGCCAATAATCGTCTACCAGCATGATGGCAATTTTTTGTTGTTGATTAACTTCGGATTCCAGCCATTGCAAAATATCTTGCTCAGTAAGCTGCGTGTGTTTATCAAGTGAGTTTTCTTCGATCATGGTCTTTTCCTATATTTAAGCACAGGGATTTATGCGAGCAATCCCTAGCAGATTTTTTTACAATTTTTTGGGGTTTAAATATCAAAGCCGCAACTCAATCGCTGATCAGGTTTTAATGACCGCCATTCCTGTATTTATTAGGGATAGCTAACTTTAAAAATCTGGTTGCCGATTTAATGCTTTCCAATTCATACAAAACTTTCATAAATACCTGTTCTGTTTTTCTTAACAACCACTTTTGCGGTTAACAGCGGGCAAAAATCCCTAATTGATATTGGGAAATTCGGTTTACTTTCCTAATCAGCAATTTTTGTTAGCACCCGAGCGACCTTCTTGAAACCTTGATTTTAATTTTCCATCAATTTTTTTTGACAAGCCTGCAATAAATTTCAAATTCGCAATTTTTTGCGTCTTGACAGCAAAAAAACTTAATGACAATTGGCGGTTGAACCGTAAGCAGTGGTCGGTATCGGTTTGCGTAACAACCTTCCAGGCTGCGAGGCTCAGAAATGATTAATTTTGTCAGGAGCTCAATATGTCCCAACTTCCAGAAACCGGTTATCTGCGTTTAGCCCAGATTGTCGGCAACCCAAAGGCAAATCCACCAATACCGCCGATTATTCCGGTCAGCAAATCGACTTGGTGGGCAGGAATAAAAATCGGCAGATACCCGGCCCCGGTAAAGCTTGGGCCAAGGATTACTGTCTGGCGGGTGGATGATATTAAAGCGCTGATTAATAATCCGCCGCGTTAATAAGATAAATATGAATAAACAGCTACCTCCTTTTGGCAAAGCCTTGCAGGAAAAACGTCAATCGACCAATCCGCCTTGGCTGATAGTGGTATGCGTTGGTTTGTATTGCTGGCGGCGAGCCAGGCAATGGCAAAAAAATCCACAGGTTTGGGCTTTAGTGCTGCCAGAATACAAGTTGCCGGATCAATTTGTATGGCTGGTTGATAACGTATGCGTGTTGATTGACTGGAACAAAGGCTTAACGCCGGAGCAGATTTTAGTTTTGGTGAGGGTCTTAATCACCGCCGGAGCTTGGCAAGTCACCGTCAGGCCTTGCTGGGTAGATACATCGCAACCGGCTTATGTTTATGATGCGTCCAGGCCGGTTGACCAGCGCTGGGTGCAGGTAAGGGAGCAAATTGTCACCTATCCAGGAAATTATCAAACATGAATTTTTTACCGGAAACATTGGATGCCGATACTGATTTAACCAATGTCAAATCATCTAGCAATCTACAATCACTTCCAGTTGAGAGTAAAGAGGATGATGCCGCCACTTTGAAATTTTTGTCAACCATTTCCGAGCTGGAGTACGACAGGCAACGAAAACAATTTGCCAAAAAATTGGGAGTCAGGCCGTCTACGCTGGACAGACTGGTACAAATGGTACGGAAAACCCAGGAGCAGCAATCTATAGTCCTCGACAACGTGCAGCCTTGGTCGGAATCGGTTAATGCTAACCAATTGCTTAACGAAATCAGGGACACCATCCACCGCTATATTGTCTGTGATCAGGAAACCGCTATCACGGTTAGCTTATGGACAGCCATGACTTGGTTTATCGACTCCATCCAAATCGCTCCGTTGGCCATTATCACCGCGCCGGAAAAGCGTTGCGGCAAAACCCAATTATTGTTATTGCTATCTAAGCTGGTATATAGACCATTGATGGCGTCCAATATTTCACCATCTGCTTTGTTCCGCTCCATTGATGCTTGGCAGCCGACTTTGCTGATAGATGTGGCAGATGCCTTTCTGTGCGAGAACGAAGAACTGCGCGGCTTGATCAATTGCGGCCACAGTCGCGACAGCGCCTTTATTATCCGCGTGGTTGGCGAAAACTTTGTGCCCACTCGTTTTAACGTCTGGGGCGCCAAAGCCATTTCCGGCATCGGCCATCTGGCGGATACTTTGATGGACAGGGCGGTGATATTCAAACTGCGCCGCAAACTACCGTACGAAACAGTGGAGCGATTGCGCTATGCCGATCCGGGGCTGTTTCTGGAATTATCGGCAAAACTGGCCCGATTCGCCCAGGATAACCGCGAACAAATCAAACAAGCCCGCCCGGTACTGCCTAGCGAATTAAATGACAGAGCCCAGGATAATTGGGAAGCCTTATTAGCCATTGCCGATATTGCCGGCGGCGATTGGCCGCTCGTGGCAAGAAAAACCGCGTTAAAAATATCCGGTATAGACGACGGCCAGATCAGTTATAACCAAAAGCTATTGGCGGATATACACGAAGTTTTCCGACAACGCCAAACCAATAAAATCTTCACTGACGATTTGATCAAGACCTTATGCCAGGATGAAGAAAAAGGTTGGTCAGTTTGCAACCGTAACCAGCCCATTACATCCAGACAAATCTCTGAAAAATTAAAAGGCTACAACATCCACTCTAAGGACGTACGCCTAGGCCAGCTTGTAAAGAAAGGCTACTATCTGGATGATTTCACCGACGCCTTTAGCCGCTACTTATCCGAAAAAAATATTTGCGAAGATACCGCCAATTTTGCCGCTACAACGCTACATGATTGTTTTGATAAGGGATTTTCTGTAGCGAATATTGACCCAAAAACGCTACAAACTCAATGTAGCGCTACACAAAAATCAAACGCTACACGTCAACCCACAGAAGACAAGGCATGTAGCGTTGTAGCGGCAAATTCCACCGAACAGAAGCATAAATTTTCCCGGCAGGATGTGGAGCTGTTCTAATGGGCGCTTTGCAAATCATCCGCGATGCCGGTTTCAATGTGCTGCTGGATGGGGATGCATTGGCAATCAGACCAGCAAGCGCCTTAACGCAAGAACAGCGTGATTTTCTAAAACAGCACAAGGCAGAGATCGTTTACGAACTACGTGCGGAAATCGTGCCGTTGTCGCATACGAACAAGGAAAAGCTGCTAGCCTATATGGACGCTATTGGTGAAACTGATCCGGAAATCATAGCGGAAGTGCTAGATGAATGCGCGAGCAACCCTGACAAACTAAACTGGCTGTTACATTGGGCCGATAAACAGCTTTCATCCAAGCCAACAGTAGAAATTCCAGACAATAGGCGCTTTTGCGCCGAATGTCGGCATTTACGTAAAGATTATTGTATTCGACAGCAATTTAGGCCGTTGGATGATATTCCAAGAAGATGCGTGGATTACAGTAGGCGATACACATAGTTACGAACCCTATTTTTCGAAAATTGCATTGCCAATTGTAAAGCTATACCCGAACGGATATAATTCAGCTTACTGAGACATATTAGCTTATGAAAATGCCTTGTCCTTTGCTAACTCATATTTGGTATTAAATCCATGTCAGCAAACGTTAAATATCAAGCGATTTCAGATAAAGTTGTAAACAAGGATTTATCAGCTAAATTTGCACTTGCCGTCAGGATAAATGAATTGATTGATCAACGCGGCCTAAGCCAGATGGAAATTGCCAACATCACGAGTATGACACAACCTAAGGTATCCCAAATTAAATGTTATAAATTGCATAATATCTCGCTTGAACGTTTGATGCAGGCATTGGTATCTCTTGGTCAGCATATAGAAATTATCGTCAAGCCTGTAGATGGCATAGATTCCGCCTGCATCACGGTTCAGACTCCATGAAATTTGCCTACGAAGACCTCAGTGACGATCAGTTTGAGTCTTTGGTTGTACTATTGTGTCAACGTTTGCTAGGAATTTCAGTACAGGGATTCGCCAAAGGGCCGGATGGTGGCCGTGATGCAAAATTTGTAGGAACTGCCGAACTGCATCCAAGTACGGCAGGGCCTTGGATTGGCACTACTATAATCCAGGCCAAACACTCCAATGGTTATAACCGGAGTTTTTCGGAATCAGATTTTTATAGCACGACTTCCGCTAACACGGTAATCAGTAAGGAAATTCCTCGCATAAAGAAACTGCGTGAGATCAAACAGCTTGATCATTACATGTTGTTTTCTAATCGGCGCCTAACAGGCAATGCGGAAACCGAAATCCGTGAATATATCGCCAAAGAGTGTGAAATTCCTGCTACATCAATTTATCTATGTGGGATAGAACAGCTCGAAATGTGGCTAAAGCGATTTCCCCAAGTTGCCAAAGAAGCTAATCTTGACCCTGTAGATTCTCCATTGACCATCAGTCCTGACGATCTTGCAGAAGTGGTGCAAGCACTCGCAAGACAGATCGACAGTGTAACGGCGCTGCTTGACGATGCGCCTACTTCACGAGTTAATTTCGAGCAAAAGAACGCGCTTAACAACATGAGCGCAGAATATGCCAAAGCACAACGCAAAAAATATTTAAAGGAAACAGGACAAATCAGAACATTTTTGGCTGCGCCGGAAAACTTGGAGCTAATGCGTATGTATGAGTCGGTAGTTGATGAATTTCAACTAAAGATTATTGCCAAACGCAAGAACTACCAATCCTTCGATGATGTCATGGAATATCTGGTTGATTTGCTGTTTAGTCGTGATGCTGTTTTGCGGCAACACGCACACAAACGGCTGACAAGGGCTATGCTGTTCTATATGTACTGGAATTGCGATATCGGGAAGGTGGATGATGCTGCGACCGACTAAACACTCCCATCCTGATCGCACCGTAATCAACGTGTCACTCCTAGTCTTGACACGACTAAAGGTGCGCCGAGTGGAAGACTTTGATGGTTTGCGCAAATATGTAAAAAAAGCTGTCATTGGTGGCGATGTGTTGTTCTTACCAGCTCTTAGTTTTCTTTATCTGACGGGCTTAATAGACTATCGACCAAAAATCGATGCCGTAGAATACATAGGGCCCAATGAGACTAACTAAACTTTATTCGAATAAGCCAGAGCAATTTGAACCCATAGATTTTATCCATGGGTTAAATGTTGTCATGGCAGAAATCCGCTTGCCGGAAAATCGTAATAAGGATACGCACAACCTAGGTAAGACAACCTTAGGACGTTTGCTTGACTTCGCATTTCTCAGCAAGCGTAATTCCAAGTTTTTTTTATTCAAGCACTTAGATCTATTTCGGGATTTTGTTTTCTTTCTCGAAGTTGAGCTGGAAGATGCGTCTTTCGTTACTATCAGGCGTGGAGTGGAAGAGGCTACTAAAATCAGCTTCAAAAAACATCAGGTAGGCCACCAGGATTTTACAACACTACCGCTATCTGAATGGGATCATCAGGACTTGCCTTTCGACCGGGCGCGTGAACTTTTGGATGGCCTCCTTGATTGGCGGGCTTTAAAACCTTGGTCATATCGAAACGCCTTGGGCTATTCTCTTCGTTCACAAGAGGATTTCCGAGAAGTATTTCAGTTGCGTAAATTTGCCTCCAAACATGCTGACTGGAAACCTTTCCTGGCTTATTTACTCGGATTTAATGCAAAACTGATTACTCAACACTATGAGAAGGAACAGACGCTCACGAAGAAGCAGGAAGCAGAACAAACCATCAAGAACGAACTTGGCGACTCAGTAGAGGGCATTAGTAAAATTGAAGGCATACTATTACTCAAGCAGAAAGAGGCTGAAAAAAAACAAAAGCTGTTAGATGCTTTTGATTTTAGAACTCAGGACGAAGATCATACTAAGGAATTGGTTGATAATATTGACGAGCAAATTGCATCACTCAACTCGGAACGCTATTCGTTAAATCAGAACAAGAAAAAAATCCTCGCCTCTTTGGAAGATGATCAAATTCTGTTTAATCCTGATGAAGCACAACGCTTATTCTCGGAAGCAGGAATTCTTTTCCAAGGGCAAATCAAAAAAGATTTCCAGCAGCTTATCGCCTTCAACCGGGCAATTACAGATGAGCGTCGAGGCTATCTTCAAGAAGAACGCATCGAAATTGAGGCTGAGCTTAAGCGGATCAATGCAGAATTAAATGTCCTTGGAAAAAAAAGATCGGATATGCTGTCATTTTTGAGTGATACTGATGCTTTCGGTAAATACAAACAGGTTTCCGAAGAGATGATCACCCTGCGAGCAGACATCACATCCCTGGAACGGCAGCGCGGTTTCTTGCATAGGCTCCAGGAGCTACGTACGGAAATCCGCACGCTTACTGAAGAACGTAATCATTTGCAAACTCTAATTGAAGTTGATGTCGAACAGGAGAATGCCGACCAGGAAAGTTTGTTCTCTATCATTCGATTGTATTTCAGTGAAATCGTCGAGGAAGTCATCGACAGGAAAGCATTACTTAGCGTTTCCCCAAACCAAGCAGGACATCTGGAGTTCAAGGCAGAAATCCTGGATGAATCCGGCAACGCCACTAGTGCCGATATGGGACACACCTACCGCAAGCTGTTATCTATTGCCTTTGACTTGGCTGTGCTTCGTGCGCATGCTAACGACAAGTTTCCACGGTTTGTTTATCAAGATGGGGTATTCGAATCATTAGACGACCGCAAGAAAGAAAATTTGCTAGCAGTCATCCGGCGTTATGCAGACTTTGGATTGCAGCCGATTATTACTTTAATTGACTCAGACTTGCCAAAGCGCTCGGACGATGAACCTGTGTTTACACCCGACGAAATTATACTAACGCTTCACGATGAAAATGGAAATGGGCGATTATTTAAAACTAAATCGTGGTAGTGAAGAACATCTAATTCCCAATTCCAACTTTTGGAGCAATTTGTTTCCAATGCTCCGTTAATTTTTGACCTAATTCATCTGTAAGTTCACCTAATTCATTAGAACCGGAAATTTTCAGAGTAGTTGTCGCCTCGACGGTTAAATCTTAAGCGGCTTTTTTGTTCCGAGTTATCTCCTCTGCGTTTGGTTTTTGGTTAGCTTTGGTCTTATCAGGATTAAGGTGGACTGCCTG
>Ga0208259_1000109_pt1 | contig 31906 bp, 40 predicted proteins | sample CryBogCBH22May08_FD_184618 | JGI IMG/M metagenome (GOLD analysis project Ga0208259, IMG submission 184618) | Freshwater microbial communities from Crystal Bog, Wisconsin, USA - CBH22May08 (SPAdes) | ecosystem: Environmental > Aquatic > Freshwater > Lake | place: Crystal Bog, Wisconsin, USA... | reverse complement strand
ACGCTTCAATTAGACATCCTTGTGATGGTCAAACAGCGTTAATAACTGAGTTGTAGGAAAAACCGACATTACTTAAAGTAAGCGTCGATTTAAGCGACGCTTACCTGGGGTCTGTACTTGCTATGTCGTTTAAAACGACAAATCTAAATGTTTGGATAGATTCAATCATAGTAGAGTAATGGCTTAGGAGGGCCCTATGAAATTTCTGATATTCATAATTTTTATGTTTGGAGCATCATGGTCTATGGCCGATGACAGGATCTCAGATAAGGAAATTAAAAAGACCTTGATCCATCAGTCGATCCGAGATTATGGAAAGTCTTGTCCATGCCCCTACAGTAAATCGCCCAAAGGTGGTCAGTGCGGCCTCAATAGTGCCTACTCAAAAACCGGTAGGCTCGCTATTCTTTGCTATCCATCAAATGTGACCAAAACAATGATTAAAGAATATCGTGATAAAAATGGACTGTAAGTAATAACAACGAGTTTTGTACTTCAAAATGGCACAGTTTATGCATGGATATCAGTAAGTAAATCCGTTTAAGGAGTGCTTATGTTAGATACCGATTCTTTATGGCTATTTTTAATACTATGCTGTTTTGCCTTGGCGATACAAGTAACTTAGGCTGGTAATTATTGCCGCATCACGAGGAGTTTTTGGCCGCGTTAATCTGTATGCCGCCGGCCAATCACTTTATTTGTCTATTGCAATCCGACCAAGACTATCTAAGTCTGACTCATCAACCTCTAGAGAGTCATATTCGATGATGGTCGTGCGTTCTAGTTGCTCAATATATTCCCGAGTCGCATAGTGAGGTGGAATATGAGCTAAGTCATCATGCTGGTGGTCGTAAACTTTGTAACGATAGACGGTCATTTTCATAGCTGGCTTTTTAATCATCGCCCCAGTCTGCATAGTTTTCATCGGGGATGTGATTCATTTCATTAATTTTTCGCCGGGCTAGGTGTTGCCAAATCAGTCGTTCTTGCACCAATTCATTGCTTTGTAATTCAAAAAACTTGTCAGGAAGACTATCTTCTTCGATCTCTAGTTGCTGGTGGTTCATGGTTGACTCCCATCATCAAAATAAATTTGGTTGCCAATAAATTGCTTGAGTCACGCTGTATCGAAACGGGACCATGGGGTGCCCAAACAACTTATCAGCAGAAATTTAGTCTGCTCCAAAATTAGACGATTGTCGAATCAATTTCCAGACTTTTTTATCTAGTGAAAATCTGTTGCATAGCATCAAAATATGAGCATATAGATGCAAATTGGATTACTGCTACCTAAGCAAGTGCGGCTATGTATTAGAAATTATTGAAGTTGGATATGAGTGGTCAAATGAATAATGCCTCCTTGTAAATGACAAAGTAGTTAACATCGCACAAAATAAATCTGCTCCAAAACCCTATAAGTAAATAATGCAAATACTGAATACACGTTCTAGGCACCTCAAAGACAGTTATATTCAGCCTTGCTATAAAACATAGTTTTTAAAAGGTTTCATACGACTTGTAATTGAAATATATAAGGAACACGATGAGTGCTGCCACTAGGCAAATAACAAAAGGAGAAATGCATGAAACATGATCATCATTTACAAGCAGCAAAGCACCTAGAAGCAGCCGCTAAACATCACCATATTGCCCATAAGCATCATGAGGCAGGGGAGCACGAAGCTGCTGCCCATCATGCTCACATTGCCCATGGCCATAAATTACACGCAATGGAGCATCATGAACATGCTACTAAAAGCCATGCCAAAAGTCATTCAGCACATCACCCCTCATAGATTAAATTAAGTTCACTAAATAACCACCTTCTGTTCTGACCAGGTCAGTTCATTTGGTTGGTTTTTAACGATATAAGGGGTTAAAAGATCGCCAAAAATCTGGGAAGTAACCTTTAAAGTAAGTGTATGCCCCAAAAATAACAATACTGCCAATGACCCATTGCCATAGAGGAGCGGCCGCAAAGAAATCCTTCAGCCCTTGCTTGAGCTCGAATAACCATTCTTTAGATTTATCTAAGCGAGATTTTGGTAGGCGAATAATTTTGTGGGTTATTGACTCTAACTTTTTGGGATATATGTACATAAACCCTCCTTTTGCTTTTAGCAAAATTAACTTCTATAGCTACCTTACGCCTATTCTATTAAGAGCGTACTAAAATATTTGTATTTACAACATCAATCTTTAAATCAAATGCGGGGCTACAAACCAAGTCCTAGAACTAATCAGGTTGAGATGTTGCTTTGCAATATGTTGCAAGGCTTTGTAATAAGGATTACATTTAAACGGCAGATTACTCGAGTCACCATTGGGGGTCATGATGAAAATGAAAACTGCCAAAAATGCACCTTATCCTGTCGAAGTGATAAAAGGTCAAGCCTATTACTGGTGCACTTGTGGGCTGAGTGAGAACCAACCCTTTTGTGATGCATCACACCAAAGAACGGATATGACACCTTTAGAATTTGTTGCAACAGAAAATATGACGGTGTATTTTTGTGGTTGTAAGCAATCAGCTAATGCGCCGCTTTGTGATGGCACCCACACCTCCCTCTAGGTATTGACAATACAAATCTATCGGAGGTCAGGATGAGCTTTAAGCACGCCAAAGCAGTGATCGTAAAGACTACTAACGGGCATGTGAAGATGCAGGACCATGGCTTGATTCATTTGTTAAATCGTTACCATTGCGATATTAATACCAAAGACTTTGTGATTGCTTGGAATCAGCATTGTCTAAACAAATATGGCTATGTTTTAGAGATTATCGATGTAGACTATGAGTGGTCTCATGAATAGGATCCTGGGCTGGTGAATCAGGTGATTTTTTAAAAATCAAATGGAGAAAAAATGAATAAATCTGAATTGGTGGAAAAGATTGCAAATGATGCAGATATGTCAAAAGCATCAGCAGACCGCGCACTAAGCTCAGCAATTGAACATATCATCAAAGCAGTTACTAAAGGCAATGATGTTCAGTTGATTGGTTTTGGAACATTTAAGTCAGGCAAGCGCGCCGCCCGTGTAGGTCGAAATCCTCAGACTGGTGCTGAGATTAAAATTCCAGCTGCTAAGACGGTTAAGTTTACAGCCGGCAAAGCATTTAAAGACGCCGTTAATAAACGCAAATAAAAACTAATAATTTTTTAAAGGGTTAATAAATGAAGAAATATGAAAATGTACTAAACCTACTAGGTCGTATTGCTATTGCCGCATTGTTCCTGCCAGCAGGGATTAATAAGTTGATTGGCATGGAGGGCGCAACAGGTTACTTCGCTTCTCTTGGTTTGCCAGCTGTGGCTATATTAATTTGGGTAGTTATTGCTATTGAAATCTTGGGCGGCATTGCTTTAATTCTTGGCTATCACACTCGTTTTGTAGCAATTGCATTGGCAATCTTTACCGTATTGGCAAGCATTGTTGGCCATGCCTTCTGGGCCGCTCCAGTAGATGCCGCATTTATTACTCAGCTATTGTTCTTTAAGAATATTGCTGTTACTGGCGGGTTATTGGTATTGGCTTCATCAGGTGCCGGTTCAATCAGCATTGATGGCCGCAAGGCAAAAGCGGAGTAATTACTTCTATTGAGCTAGAGTCATACATCCTAGGCCCTGGTCGATCCGCCCCGGGCCACCAAGAAACTCTAAAACCACCTTCGGGTGGTTTTTCATTTTATCTGAAGCGTTGAGGTTATACCCGTGTCAGCGCTTCAATAATTTGAATATTCTCGCCTCGCAATTATTTGTATTGGCTTGGGTTGATTCTATAGACGTATTCAGGATTCTATCTTGGAGCTAGGGGTTATTGCCCATATAAGCCTGACGACTAAAAGAACAAACTGAGTATAGTTTTTATGGGTATCTTGAAGACGTAAGGGGGCGAAGTGAGTTCAGAAGATCCAAATCAATTGGTTGAGCTGAGTTATGTTAGTAAGGCCACCCAGGATATGGGCTTATCTAGTCTAGTGCGCTTATTTGATGTTGCGCATAAATGGAATCAGGGGCAGGAACTTACGGGCGTCTTATTTTATGAGAATGGACATTTCGCACAGATTCTCGAAGGTAGGCGAAAAGATGTTCTGTTCATTTGGGAAAAAATTCAAAAAGACTATCGCCATAAGATTCTTCATAGAATTGAATTTGATGAAATTGACCAAAGATTATTTCCAAGTTGGGCCTTAAGATTTTATGGGGGCGATCAAATCGCTAAGGATGTACCTCAATTGGCGGGTGTGCTCGATGGCTTGCCTACTCACGATGATGAGCTATTAAGAATTATGCGTTCAGTTGCCAAGGGCAATTAAGGTTCGGACTTAACACACTAGGCCCCTGTTGATATTGCTCTAGACCAGTAAAAAACAGAATTGCCACCCGGCTTTTATGTGAGCGACAAATGCCTTCATATTGTGAGATAGTGTCACGATCGCTATTTTCACCCTATCTGGGAGAGCGCTCAATATTTTTCGCCTATTCTTAACCGTGCTAATTTAGACCTTGTCGTCGATAGCTTAAGGAGTCTGTGATGACTAATATGTATTCTTACGAACCCAAAAATGGACATGGCCTACCGCATGACCCATTTAATGCCATTGTAGGTCCAAGACCGATTGGCTGGATCTCTACTCAAAGTAATGCTGGGGTTGTAAACCTAGCCCCCTATAGTTTTTTTAATGCCTTTAATTATGTTCCTCCGATTATTGGTTTCTCTAGTGTTGGCTATAAAGATACTTTAAGAAACATTGAAGAGACTGGTGAATTTGTTTGGAACTTGGCTACATTTGATTTGGTTGAGGCCATGAATCAATCATGTGCGCCATACCCTGCCGAAGTGAGTGAATTTGATGCAACAGGACTTGAGCAGGCCAATTCGACATTAGTTACGCCACCCAGGGTAGCCAAGGCAAAAGTAGCATTTGAATGCAAATGCACTGACATTGTTCAGCTAAAAGGCATTTCAGGTGAAAAAGTCCAAACATGGCTAGTGTTAGGCGAGGTGATTGAAATCCATATTGATAAAGCAATGTTAAAAGATGGAATCTACGACACCGCAGAGGCTGGTCACGTTTTAAGAGGTGGAGGGCCAGCCGACTACTTTACGGTTGGCAAAGAGCAGCTCTTTAAGCTGTATAGACCAAAGTAATATTTTATTTTTCTAAAGGCAAAGGACGAAATGTATAAGCTAATCGTATTTGATGCCTATGGCACCTTGTTTGATGTTTATTCAATGGGGCAGTTGGCCGAAGAATTATTTCCCAAGCATGGGCAAGCGCTTGCCTTGATGTGGCGCGATCGCCAAATTGAATACACGCGCTTAGTCACAATGAGTGACCCAAGCCCAGGCGGAAGTAAATACTATTTACCCTTTTGGGATCTAACTATTCGTTCGCTGCATTATGTTTGTAAGCGTATGGACCTAGAGTTGAGCTCAGAAAATGAAAAAAAATTGATGGATCAGTATGCCAAGCTTACGGGGTTTGAAGATAGCTTGCTAGTCCTTAAGCGCATTAAGGAGCAGGGTATTTCCACGGCTATTTTGTCAAACGGTAGCAGGGAGATGTTAGCGACTGTAGTCGAAAGTAATGGCTTAAAGCCATACCTAGATAAAGTTCTCACGATTGAGGAAGTTCGCTTATTTAAAACAGCCCCGCAAGCTTACGAACTTCTTTTAAAAGCCTTTCCAGTTACAAAAGAAGAAATTTTATTTGTATCTAGCAATGCTTGGGATGCTCTTGCGGCCAAGTGGTACGGCTTTGATGTGTTTTGGGTGAATCGGCTTAATCATCCATTTGAAGAGATTGGCGAGAGGCCTAATTACGAGGGTAATTCTCTTAGTAAAGTTTTAGAGCTAATCAGATAGAAACATATTCCCCTTCTGCCCCTGGAAATATTGGATATAGTGTTGAGATGAAAAAAACCTTTACGGCCCTGTTGGCATCGATTGCACTTCTTTCTGCCTGCCAGTCGACTGGTAAAGATGGCAAGCCACTCACTCCTGCTGAGATCAGTCAGAAAAGAGAAGCTACCATTAAGATGGCGAAAACTGGTCTGGATGCCTTGCTTAAACAAAACCCAGCAGTTCAAAAAGAGATTGATGTGGCCGCTGGATACGCCGTGTTCAGCACAAAAAATGTGAACGTCGTGCTGATTGTCGTTGCTAGAGGAGAGGGCGTCTTGTATGACAAGCGCCGCAAAGAGCCTATTTTTATGGACTCACTGAAAACCGGCGAGGGCTTAGGTGCTGGATACCAAGATCAATATCAGGTTGCAATCTTCAAATCCCCTAAAGCTATTGATCAATTTCTACTGACTTCTATCGATGGTCAAAAAGGCGGCATAGATGTCGATGCAAATTTCTCTGCTGGTTCTGGTGGCGAGATTCGATCATTCAATCCTGATATTACTTTTTATACTGTTGGCCTTTCGGGTTATGACCTCCAAGCAAATTATGGCGGGACCTTATATTTAGTTGATCAACAGCTCAATGATGCGACAACTATGAAGGGCTTGCCAACTAAAAGCAAATAATTTCAACTAGGATTAAAAATATGATGAAAAAAAATCTCAATCTCATTTACGCATTTCTGCTTTCTTGCATGAGCCCTCTAGCATTTTCAGCTGGTGACAGCACTCGTGTATATTTGCCAGCTTTTTATGAGTCTGTAATGAAGATGGCGCCTAACGGAAAATTAGGGCAGATCATTAAGAAGGAGTCCATCAGTACGTCCGTTCAGGGTGCGCAGGCTTGGCGTATTGCTTTTATCTCTTCTGATTATGCGGATAAAAAAACAATTTCTACAGGCGTTCTGGTGGCGCCAATCGGACCCGCCCCTAAAGAGGGAAGACCAATAGTTGCTTGGGCACATGGCACAACAGGTACAGCACAAAATTGTGGGCCATCACAGTTACCAAATCCAGCACAGCCCTTGAATGAATACTTTTTGATTGGCGGAAACTCAGGCACTGATTACGGCATGCCTGCTTTAGAGCGTTTTATTAAGGATGGATATGTCATTGTGGCGGCTGATTATCAGGGGCTGGGCGGTGGCGGTAGACATCAATACATGATCTCCGGAACGCAAGCTAGAGATGCCATCAATTCAATTCGTGCTGCTGGTGATATGAGGGAAGTTGGCGCTGGTAAAAAAGCGCTGATTTACGGATGGTCACAAGGCGGTGGAACGGTCTTGGCTGCCGCTAGTTCACCAGAGTACATTGCGCAAAAGGGTACCGCATTTGATGGCATTGAACTGATTGGTTTTGTTGCGTTGGCCCCACCAGATGTGAGCGCAACTATTGCTGCCCCACCACAAGATCAGGCTTCTGCAGATAAATATATTGGCGGACTAATACAAGCATTCTCTGGCGATGTGATGGGATTTGCGCACTTGTCTATGACGCTTTGGGCATTGCCTAATGGATTTTCAGATCTTAAGTTAGAGGATATTTTTACGTCTGAAGGCGCTAAAGCAATCAATGCTATCTATACGGGTAAGTGTATTCACGCTGCTGTCGATACTATTAATTACAACTTTGGTAGCACCTATAAATCATTGATGAACCCAACGCCGAAGAATTCATTGGCATGGGCAAAAGCCATTTACGAGAGTGGCGTTAAGAAAGTAAAACCAGTGGCTCCGGTAACGATATATTGGGGCACAAAAGATACAGCAGTGCCACCATTCATGGGTAAGCTCTACCAAGAGCAGATGTGTAAGTTAGGCGCCAATGTAGCGCGCACCCAGCTGCAGGGCGAGCAAACTCACTACACGACTCCGCCGGTTTCAGAGCCCTTATTCGCACCTTGGGTAGAAGATCGTTTTGCTGGTAAGCACACGCCAAATGGTTGTATTGGTATTCAATAGCTGAATAGCGTTTTTATATCTCGCATAAGAAAAAACCACCTGCTGAACTGACCCATAAAAGTTAGACGCCAAGTTTAACTAAGTGGGGTTCAGTTCATACGGGTGGTTTTTCATTTGGCACAACCCTATCAGTAGTGCTGAATTAAGTAGGTCTCACTTAAAGCGGTAGGCGAGAGCCATAAATATATTGTCCTGGAAAGAGCGATGCATAACTGGGCTATTGTTAATGCCGCTACCCATCCATTTACGTTTGCCATAGATGTTTACGTACCAGCTGTCTACTACTGGAATCTCAATCATCAGGCCGGCCATGAGATTGGTAGTGGCGGGTGCTACATAGGCGCCATAACCGGTGAGATTTGATTCTCCAGGACTAATACCGTAGTAATAGTTTGCATATTGGCTAGATTGTTTTTCAATTCCTACTTGTGGATACACCACAATTTTCTGCAATGTTTCTACTTCGGCAAAATAGAGTAGCTCATACAGGGCCCCTTTAGATTTACCAAAGTCATGATAAGCATTGACAAAAATAGCGCCAATGGGTGTTTCCTGATAAGTGCCTATGCCGAGAGGAATTGGATCGCTTCGGTTGATAGAGCTGGCATTGAATGGAGACTTTACTTTGTAAGTATCTAAATTGATTTTGCCAGTCAGCTCAAAATATCCATACCCCATCTTGAAGGTTTTAATTCCAATTTCATCTATGCGGGCAAAAAAACGTTTGTAGTCAAAAAAGGCATAAGGCAAAGCAAGTGATTGCGTACCCTCAGTACCGATATGAAGATTAGAGGTGTATACCGCTGCGCCAATATCTCCAATGATATGGTCAGGCAGTCCATCATCAGGCAAATCATCCATGGCAAACGATGGAACTGCTAGCGCAAAAAGGAGTGCAAACAGAATGGATTTCATAAGCGAATAATAGGCTAAATCCTTTAATTAAGCACTTAGCTTCAAAGGTCTAAGTTATCAAGAGCTATGCTATCGAGGTGGCTGGTATCGGCCCAGCGATCGAGCCTCCAAAACTGCCCATCATGAGAAATCCAGTTTAATGAGGCATTGGGCACGACTGCAATACGCTCTGCATCCAATGCTTGATCGGTGGCTATTCGATACATCATGTCTAGTGCCCCACCATGACTCACCAGCAGAATCGTTTTGCCAAGATGTAGCTGGCGCAGTACTTCAAGCGCATTTCGAATGCGCTCGGAAAACAGCCGAATACTTTCGCCACCTGACATGTCATGGTCTAGCTCACGTGCTATGTGGGCTTGCCAAAGTTTTGGCTCAGCGCGAGGCGCCTCGTCTATGGTAAGTCCTTGAAGTGCGCCAAGGTGGCGTTCACGCAATTGACTATTGGTGATGGCTGGTACGTTAAAGCGCTCCACAATTGCATTCGCAGTATCAGCTGCACGTTGTAAATCACTGGTATAGAGAACGTCAAATTGTAGATTTGATTTTTTGAGAGCTTGCGCTAGCTGCACGGCTTGTATGCGCCCACGACCATTGAGTGCGATATCGGTATGTCCTTGTAAGCGTCGCGCCACATTCCAATCAGTTTCGCCATGACGCACCAGGCAGAAGCGCGTTGTATTCATGCTCAAATGATACGTTAAAGATTATTTCTTCAGAGTCCAGGCACGTGAATTATGCTCAAAGCCAATCTTTTGGTAGTAGTCGTTTGCCTTCGGCGCTGCCAAGAGAACAACCATGCACTCTGAACCAAGGCGAGATTTTGTTTCTTCAACCAGCTGTTTTCCGATGCCCTGTTTTTGATACTGCTCATCTACCGCCAAATCAGCCAGGTAGGCCACGTAGGAAAAGTCCGTTAGGGTTCGTGCAATACCAATCAACCTTTCCTCGTCCCATGCAGTAATCATGAGATTGGCATTAGCGAGCATATCTTCAAAGGTCTTTACATTGTCAATGGGGCGACGCTCACCCAAGGTTGAGCGAACATAGAGTTCCATAGCTTGCTTGGCACTAATTTTGGCATTATTACGGTAAATAATCATTTTGTTTATTCTCCATTATTAATACAATCAAATCAATTACAGGTAGGAGACCTTGATGAACAAAAAAATTACGCGGCTATTTACTGGCTTATTCGCCGCCCTATGCTTATCCACATCTGTTTTAGCTGCCGACATTCAGGTAATTACCTCGGGAGCCTTTGCTGAGGCATTAAAAGCCCTGGTGCCTGAGTATGAGAGGCAATCCCCCAATAAGGTGATTATTTCTTATGGCTCTTCTATGGGAGCGGCGCCAGATTCCATACCCTCTAGATTGGCTAGAGATGAAAAGTTTGATGTACTTATTCTGGCCTCCCCTGCCTTGGATAGCTTTATTAAAAGCGGGACAGTTCAACCCGGAACCCGCGTCGATCTAGTCGCCTCGGTCATTGGAGTGGCGGTTAAAGCTGGCGCCCCAAAGCCCGATATCAGCACTGTAGCTGCCTTAAAGCAGACCTTGCTTAATGCTAAATCAGTGGCCTATTCAGCCAGTGCAAGCGGTACCTATCTATCTACGGAACTCTTCCCCAAGATGGGCATTGCTGAACAGATGAGTAAGACTGCTAAGAAAATTTATAGTGAACGCGTAGGCACGGTAGTTGCTAGAGGAGATGCTGAATTAGGGTTTCAGCAAGTTAGCGAGCTGATTCCGATTCCCGGTATCGATTTTATTGGCGAGATTCCTCCAGAGATTCAACAGACAGTATTGTTCTCTGCCGGCATTACCAGCAATGTCGGGAATCTAGATGCTTCTAAGGATTTGATTACTTTCTTGGCATCACCTAAGGCGGTACCGACTATTCAAAAGGCAGGCTTGAAGCCTGTATTGCCAGTGCTGCCTTGGCAAAAATAAGAGCATGTAAAAACCCCGCTACATTTTTTGAGCGGGGTTTTTAGTTACGCTACTGCAACTGCTGGCGTGTTTTGCTTATTGAGAGCCCGTTGAATTTTGGCTTTTTCTTTTGGCTTAGTACTTTTTTCAAGCAGCGTTGTTAGTTGGGCGGTATTCAGAGGTCCCAATCTTGCTTTTCCTGTTTTGGTGAGCATCGAATCATTTTTTCTGCTTCTTTGGTTTTGGCCGACAGCCATATGGATTTCCTAGGGTATTGGATGATAGATCTGTGGGGCGTCCCCGCAGAGCTCCCTATCTAGGGCGCAGAATAGTGATCACATTTCAGAATAACAGCTAAAGAGTCTAGGCGCTATGTTATGTTTGGAGCATGATTGCTATTTCAAACATTATTTTCTCCTTGGTGATGGGTTGCTTAATGTCCGGGAGCATTACTTTGGCAACTACATTTGCGCGTATAGGCGCTGCTGAAAATTTTCTCTGGGTCTGGCTTGAAGTTTGGGCTGTCGCCTATCCTGTGGCGATCGTATGCATTTTGATTTATAGACCACTCGCCAGCAAAATTACAGTGGCTATAGCAGAGCGCCTATTACGCAAATAATATATTTCAGCACCAGAAAGCAAGAGTATGAAAAAGTATTTATCTATATTGTTATTGAGCTTAAATTTAATAGCATGTGCTGCGGTTTATACCGATGCATCAGATGCAAACCATGTAACCTTTCTTAATAGTAGCGGCGAGTCGATTGCTGAGCTGACTAAAAAGGCAAGCGCTTATTGCGAGCAGTACGGAAAAGTAGCGTCGATTAGAAGCACCGACAGTCAACTGATCGCCGTATTTGATTGCAAGCTAGCCCGCTAAATCTGATTGGTAGATGAGTCCTGCATGCTCTCTGAGTGCATGAAATTGAATGGATTCCCAGCGCTGTTGAGCAACATCTAGTTCAGATTTGTGTGTGGCCAAAAATACTGAGGCCCCGACAACATCTTCCGCCATGCGATGAATATTCTCTTGTATGAACTTCTTCAGTGCCACAGGATCGTCCGAGCTCACCCAGCGCGCCAGGTTATAGCGCGAAGGTAAGAGGCGTACTTCAGCCCCATATTCTGTTTGTAGGCGATGACTCACTACCTCAAACTGAAGTTGTCCAAAGGCGCCTAGTAGCATTGTTCCCCCCGTCATTGGGCGAAAGACCTGAATTGCTCCCTCTTCACCGAGCTGCATGAGTCCGGTGCGAAGTTGTTTGGAGCGCAAGGGGTCTGCTGATTCAACCATACGAAAGATTTCAGGGGCAAAGAAAGGCAGCCCCGTAAATTGCAATTGCTCACCTTCAGTTAGGGTGTCGCCTAATCTGAGGAGGCCATGATTTGGTAGTCCAATGATGTCACCAGGGAAGGCCTCATCCAAAATATCGCGGCGCTGTGAGAGGAAGGATAGTGCATTATTGGTGCGAACTTCTTTGTTATTGCGACAAATTTTGAGTTTCATGCCGCGCTTGAAATGCCCTGAGCAAATTCGCAAGAAGGCAACACGGTCGCGATGTGCGGGATCCATGTTCGCTTGAATCTTGAAAACTACTGCTGAAAATTTATCTTCAGCAGGACTCACTTCTCTTTGGAGGGCTTTGCGCGAGCCGGGTGATGGAGCCAATTCTACCAAGGTATTGAGAATTTCTCGCACACCAAAGTTATTAATGGCCGAACCAAAGAAGACCGGCGACTGACGTCCTGCCAAGAAGGCTTCGCGATCAAAGGCAGGCATGGCATTTTTTATCAGGTCGACCTCGGTCAGAGCAACTTCAAGATCTGATCCAAGGCGCTCTTTGAGTGCGGGATCGTTCACATCCACAACCGCATGTGAATCCTCGGTCACGCGATCTTCACCAGCTTTGAACATGCGCATCTGTGAGTTCGGAATATCAATGACGCCAGCAAAAGATTTGCCCATGCCTACAGGCCAGGTAAATGGCACAACCTCAATACCTAATGCTGTTTCAATTTCATCCATCAGCTCCATAGGCGGCTTTACTTCGCGATCCATTTTGTTGATGAAAGTAACAATAGGCGTATTGCGGGCGCGACATACTTCTAGCAGTCTTAGAGTTTGAGATTCGACGCCATTGGCTGCATCGATTACCATCAGGGCTGAATCAACGGCTGTTAAAACTCGGTAAGTATCTTCAGAGAAATCTTGGTGGCCAGGAGTGTCAAGTAGGTTAATAATGCAGTCGCGATACTCCATCTGCATCACCGAGCTTGCTACCGAAATCCCGCGCTGCTTTTCAATTTCCATCCAGTCAGATGTTGCATGACGAGTAGCCTTGCGAGCCTTAACGCTGCCTGCGATTTGAATCGCTCCTGCGTATAGAAGTAATTTTTCCGTGAGAGTGGTCTTGCCAGCATCTGGGTGAGAAATGATGGCGAAGCTACGGCGACGGAGAACTTCCGCGCCTGGCGTGCTGGATGAAATGGTGTCGATGGTAATTCTGCGCTTATCTAAGTATGGACAGAATTATAAGCGTGTAGACAGTGCTCAGAATTGCTCTTCAGGCCTGACAAATCGCCATTGGCCGGGAGATAAGGGGCCTAAAGAAATTCTGCCCATGCGCACACGTTTTAAACCCAAGACTTTGAGGCCAACCATTTCACACATGCGGCGGATTTGACGGTTGCGTCCTTCTCGCAATACAAAGCGTAATTGATCTTCGTTTTGCCAACTTACTTGTGCTGGCTTGAGTGCGACACCATCAAGCTCAAGGCCATGCTTGAGCCTATCCAGATCCTCAAAAGAGAGCGCACCTTCTACGCGCACCAAATACTCTTTTTCAATCGGACTGTTCTCGCCAATGAGAAGCTTTGCAATACGGCCGTCTTGTGTCAAAACAAGCATGCCAGTTGAGTCGATGTCTAGACGTCCAGCAGGTGCAAGACCACGAGTATTGAAACGAGGATTACGCCCCCGATCAAGCGGACTGGCGAAATAGTTTTCTGGAGTAATTAAAGAGGCGGCCGGTTGGTACTCTTTTTTGTCGTCAAAATGAGAAATAAAGCCTACTGGCTTATTCAGAATGACCGTTACGCGTGACGCTTGCTGAACTTTAGCACCAGATTGCAGCTCGATTTTCTGGCCACGCAGGGCGCGCACACCCAGTTCATTGACAACCTCCCCATCAACCGTGACCAAACCTTGCTCAATGTAGGCGTCAGCTTCGCGACGCGAGCAAAGCCCAAGCTCGGAGAGTAATTTTGAAACGCGCACTTTTTCCATATGTCTATTATCGATCAGTGACGGCATTGGGAAGTGGAGAGATAATGTGCGAACTTCACCGGTAGGCACTTTAAGGCCACATTCATAAAGGAATTGAAATTGACAACTAGTCTAAAAAAACCAAAAATTTATAAAATCCTTTATTTTCAAGTACTTGTAGCTGTTGTATTAGGTGTTTTGCTGGGAAATTTTTACCCTGACCTAGGTGTAAATATGAAGCCCTTTGGGGATGCCTTTATTAAGGGCATCAAGATGATGATTGCCCCCATTATTTTTTGTACCGTTGTTCTCGGTATTGCAGGCATGGAGGACATGAAAAAGGTTGGCAAAACAGGCGGCTTGGCCCTCTTGTATTTTGAGGTTGTAAGCACAATTGCGCTCATTGTTGGCTTGGTGGTGGTGAACGTTTTGCAGCCGGGTGTAGGCATGAATATCGACCCTACTAGTTTGGATACCAAGGGTATCGCTGCTTATACGGGTCCAGGAAAAATTGGTACCACTACCGACTTTCTTCTAAATATTATTCCCAATACGATGGTTGATGCATTTGCAAAAGGCGAGATATTACAGGTGCTCTTCATTGCTGTGTTGTTCGGCTTTGCTCTGCATAAATTTGGTGGTCGCGGAACCATGGTGTTTGATTTAATTGAGAAGACCTCACACGTTCTTTTTGACATCATCGGTGTCGTGATGAAATTTGCACCAATTGGCGCATTCGGCGCAATGTCTTTCACCATCGGTAAGTATGGTATTGGCTCACTCTTTTCACTTGGAAAATTGATGGGCAGCTTTTATCTAACATGTCTTTTATTCGTTTTTGTTGTCTTAGGCATCATTGCGTGGGTGACTGGCTTCAATATTTTCAAATTCGTTCGCTATATCAAAGAAGAGCTCTTAATTGTTTTGGGAACATCTTCTTCCGAATCTGTTCTTCCTCGCATGATGGAGAAGATGGAGGTTCTTGGTGTTAAAAAAACCTGCGTCGGTTTAGTGATTCCAACAGGATATTCATTTAATTTAGATGGCACCTCAATTTACCTCACCATGGCAGCCGTGTTCATTGCTCAGGCGACAGATACCCCTATGACAATTCTTCAGCAAGTCACTCTCTTGCTGGTCTTGCTCTTGACTTCTAAAGGGGCTGCTGGCGTTACTGGTAGCGGCTTTATTGTTCTTGCCGCGACCCTCTCTGCCGTAGGTAACGTGCCTGTAGCTGGCCTTGCAATTATTTTGGGCATTGATCGCTTTATGTCTGAAGCGCGGGCTTTAACCAACCTGGTTGGCAATGGCGTTGCTACGATTGTGGTGGGCAAGTGGACCGGCGAGCTTAATCAAGCCCAAATGACAGCAGTTCTGAATCGTGATGGTTGGATTGAGGCTCAAGAGCCAGAAATCATCCTTGATCAAAAAACTGAAAAGATGCATTAATTTCCGAAAGAGAACTAGGCATGATGAAAAAAGCTTGGCTGATCACAATTATTCTTTTGATGTTGACTGGCAGCCAAGCTGTTTCTGCTCAAACGCGACTACCGATAATACCTATTGATCAATACACGCCAGAGCAGGTGAAGGCCGCTCAAGAATTTGAGCTTGTCCGCAAGCGTGCACCATGGGGCCCTTTTGCTATGCTGATGTATAGCCCAGAGCTCATGAATAATGCGCGGTCGATGGGTGATTATTTGAGATACAAATCCTCCATTCCGAACATGCTCAGTGAGTTTGCGATTCTGATTACTGCGCGCGAGTGGAGCCAAGACTATGAGTGGAGCATTCATTATCCGATCGCAATCAAAGCGGGCCTAAAAATAGAGATAGCCGCTGCGCTTAAAGATGGTCGCCGCCCTGAGGAGATGGGCGAGGACGAAACGCTTATTTATGATTTCACGATAGAGCTTCAACGTAATAAGCGCGTCTCAGATCTCACATTTGCTAAGGTAGAGAAACGCTTTGGTAAGAAGGGGGTGGTTGATCTTGCTGGAATAGCGGGTTATTACACCTTTTTGGCAATGGAGATGAATACCGCTCGACATCCCGCTCCAGCTGAGGGCGGCATCCATTTACCACGCTTGCCAAACTAAATCTTTTGCTATGCACAATAAGGATTCCTTGACAGGAATTTTTTTAACTGATAATTTAAACAACCGTTTAAAAAATAACACTTTCCTTAGATATTAAAAATTGAGCAAATGATGAAAAAAATTACCCGTGCAGATTTGAGCGCAGCAGCAGAAAAATATAAAAATTGGGGCAAATGGGGCGCGGAAGATGAAATCGGCACTTTGAACTTTACTCAGCCAGAAGACATCATTGCTGCAGCTCAGTTGGTGAAGAAAGGTAAAGTCATTTCCTTGGCGCTGAACTTTGATAGTAGCGGTCCTCAGGGCGCCAAAACAAAATACCCCTCTATGGGTCGTATTAATCCTGTTCATACAATGTTGCGGACCGGCACGGATGCCTATGCGGGCGTCTTAGATAAGCGTGGGATTAGGGCTGCAGACGATATGGTGGTGATGCCATTGCAATGTGGCACTCAGTGGGACGGCCTGGGGCATGTCTTTTACGAGAATTACATGTATAACGGCTATGACTGCCGTGAAGTATCTTCTGCTGGTGCAGCCAAGTGTGGGATCGAGAAGACCAAAGCTAAGATGGTCGGTCGCGGAATCTTGCTTGACGTAGCAAGGGCTAAAGGTCTTGAAACATTGCCCGAGGGCTATGGTATTACCTGCAAAGATTTAGATGACACTGCCAAAAAGCAGGGCATTGAAATTAAACGCGGTGATTACATTATTGTTCGTACTGGACAAATGGAAGAAAAAATCAAAGCTGGTAGCTGGGATGGTTATCCCGGTGGAGACGCGCCTGGTTTTGCATTTGAAACTCTTGAGTGGATTCAGCGCACAGAGCTAGCAGCGCTAGCAAGTGATACATGGGGCTGCGAGGTTCGTCCGAATGAATCTGAGGTTGGGATAAATCAACCTTGGCATTGGATTACTATCCCTATTATGGGGATGACCATGGGTGAAATCTTTTATGTCAAGGATCTGGCCGATGATTGCGCTAAAGACGGAATTTATGAATTTATGTTTGTAGCCCCAGCAATTCCAATTACCGGTGCTGTTGGTTCACCAACGAATCCATTGGCAATTAAATAAATAATAAAAAATCCCATACAAAGTGGGGGAGACAAAATGAAGTTATTCATTTGTGGTGGAGTATATAAAATAACAAAGTCGCTTTTAAAAGCGACAACAGTGGCTGCGCTGTCATTGACGAGTGTAGTCACGGCAGCAGCAGGCTACCCGGATAAGCCGATTCGTTTGGTGGTTGCATTCCCTCCAGGCGGTCCGGTTGATATTACCGCACGTATCTTATCTGTTCAGCTCGGAGAAATTTTCAAGCAGTCAGTCATTGTTGAAAATAAAGCGGGTGCTGGTGGCAATATTGGCGCGCAATATGTTGCCAATGCTGCATCCGATGGCTATACATTCTTGATAACTTCAGCAGCATATGCAGTAAACCCAACGCTTTATGGAGCGGCAGCTGGATATAGTCCAGAGAAAAATTTCATCCCTGTAGTGGTGGCAACTACTCAGGCCAATGTTATTTCTGTGAATGAAAAGGTGTCCGTAAAATCCATTGCAGAATTAAAAGAATTAGCCTTTAAAGAAAATCTTTCCTACTCAAGTCCGGGTAATGGGACTACTCCACATCTAACTTGTGAAAATTTATTCCGTGCTATTTGGAAGGGTAATGTAACGCATATTCCATATAAGGGCGCTGGCCCGGCCTCTCTAGCAGTAGTGAGTGGAGAGGTACCAATTGGTTGCACCGCAGTTGCTGGCGTTTACCAATTTTCCAAACAAGGCAAGGTGCGGATTCTCGGCGTTTCAAGTGAGAAGCGCTTAGCAAGTTTGCCTGATGTCCCAACACTCGCTGAGCAGGGCTACCCTCAAATAAAAGATTACACCTGGACAGCAATCTTTGCGCCAATTAAAACGCCAGCTGATATTGTGCAAAAAATGAATCAAGCTGTAAATCAGGTTTTGGCAAATCCCGAGATGAAAGAGAAGTTTGACCAGGCAGGCCTATTGGTTGTGGGTGGCACAACAAAGCAAGCTGGAGATTACATTGCAGACGAGTTGAAGAGGTGGGCGCAAATCGTTAAGGAGACGGGCGCTAAGGTCGAGTAGGGGCCGACAAGAAGCCTTGCTCACAGAAATTGAGAATTTCTGGAAGCGCTTGTTTTAGATTCCCGCCTTTAGCCCTTCCTTTTGAAATGACCTCGAGCCGTCCGGTATTAGAAGCGACATATAAGTAAAGACCCATGACAAAGATTAACCGCCAACAAATTGAAGACTCACTCAGCTTTGGAAGTGTGCGCTTTAATTCGTCTATAAATAAAAGGCTTACCTTGTCATATAGCTTTGCACGCAATGCGCTCTCAATTTCTTTGGGTTCGTTATGAAGTCTGGCCTGCAACTTTACAAAGCTACGCCCGCCTTTGTCTTCGCTAGCCATTCTCAGTGGTGGGTAGACAAATGCATAAATCAATTCTTTGAGCGGAATAGGCTTCTTTTTTGCTTTGATTTTTGCGGCGCGCAAAAGATCTGCACGTTCTTTAAGCAATACAGTGGCACGTCGCTCAAAGACAGCATTAAACAGGCCGCGCTTATTTTTAAAGTGATAGTTGATCAGCGCTTGATTCACTTTGGACTTGGCTGCTATATCCCGAACCGTTGTCAAAGCGTAGCCATGCTCGGAAAACAATGCCTCAGCAACATCCAACAAGCGAGTAGCTGTTTTGTTGTCCGGAACCGTAAGAGTTTTAGTAAGCATTATTAAAAAACCCAATCAAAATAACTTAAAAGGAAAAGCCATGAGTAAGACAATCCTAACCTGTGCCGTTACTGGTAATTTAACAAAACCAGAGATGACGCCCTATCTTCCTATTACACCAAAGCAAATTGCAGACGCCTGTCTTGGTGCTGGTGAGGCAGGGGCTGCTGTAGTACATATCCATGTACGCAATCCTGAAAACGGCAAGCCTTCGATGGAAATTGATCATTATGCAGAAGTTATCAGCCTAATCAAGGCGCAAAATAAAGAATTAATTATTAACCTTACCACCGGTCCTGGTGGTCGGTATGTGCCAACGGAAGGCGACCCAAAAGTATTCGCACCGGGTACCACCTTATGCGATCCTTTAAAGCGCGTTGAGCACATTGCAAAACTCCGACCTGATATTTGCTCATTAGATTTGAATACGATGAATTCTGGTGCTGATGTTGTCATGAACACGCCAACTAACGTGCGCAAGATGGCTAAGGTGATCCGTGACGCAGGCGTAATGCCAGAGCTTGAAATCTTTGATACGGGCGATTTAAATCTGGCAAAAGACTTAATTAAGGACGGCACATTAGAAGGTCCTGGGCTTTACACTTTTGTGATGGGCGTAAAGTATGGATTGAATACTGATCCTGCAACACTCTTGTATATGCGAGATCAGTTGCCACAGGGTGCCAAGTGGGCTGCTTTTGGCATTAGTCGTGCCGAGTTCCCAATTGTGGCGCAAGCTTGGTTGTATGGCGGACATGTTCGTGTTGGCATGGAAGACAATATTTACCTAGAAAAAGGTGTGCTGTGCGAATCCAATGCGCAATTAGTTACTAGAGCTAAACGTATCGTTAATGATATGGGTGGCGAATTGGCTTCATCAAATGAAACTCGTGAAATGCTTGGCCTAAAAAAATCCTAAATAAGGAGCTATCGTATGAACAGTCGTAGATCTTTCCTAAAAACTTCCGCTAAAACTTTAGGCGGCCTGACCTTTTGTGGCTGTGGTTTATTGCATGCTGCAGAAACCCAGAGTAACGGGCCTAAGCGTGTTACCCCTGTCTTTATCAATGGTAAGCGAGTAAAGACGATCGACGTTCATGCGCATTGCATGTTTCAGGATTCAATTGATTTGATGGGGGCGGATGCAAAGTCTGTGCCACCGCCCACTAAAGGAGTGCGTGAGCATTTCATCAAAATTGATGAGCGTATAAGCGCAATGGAGGCACAGGGTATTGATATGCAGGTACTGAGTGTCAATCCTTTCTGGTATCGCCAAGATAGAGACACGTCAGCAGAGATTTGTCGCATCAATAACCAGAATCTGGCTGAGCTTTGCGCCCAGCGCCCAGCATCATTTGCAGCTTTTGCTTCTTTAAGCATGCAATATCCCGATTTGGCGGTACAGCAGCTCGAAGATGCAGTGAAAAAGCAGGGTTTATGTGGGGCAGCAATTGGTGGAAGTGTACTGGGGGATGATTTTGCAAACCCTAAATACCACCCCGTACTTGCTAAGGCTCAAGAGCTCAATGTCACCCTTTTTATACACCCACAAAGCACTCCTCCGTTGGCGCAGCGCTTTAAAGGTAATGGCTGGATGTCTAATGTCATTGGTAATCCTTTAGATACGACGATTGCACTTCAACATTTAATATATGAAGGTGTCTTGGATAAGTATCCAAAATTAAAAGTGCTGGCTGCACACGGTGGCGGGTTCTTGGGTTCATATGCCCCAAGGATGGACCACAGTTGTTTTGTTTCACCACAAAACTGTAATCCTGACATTGTTCTCAAGAAACAACCAACTGAGTATTTAAACCAACTGTATTTCGATTCCTTGGTCTTTACGCCTGAGGCATTGCGCCATTTAGTTGCTCAGGTCGGCGCAAGTCAGGTGGTAATTGGCACCGATCATCCGATTCCTTGGGAGGAGTTTCCAGTGGAACATGTTATGAGTACGCCCGGATTGACTAACTCTCAGCGCGTGGCTATTTTGGGCGGGAATGCTGCAAGATTACTAGGGCTAAAAGTTTAAGCTCTAACAATGTGAACGCTGCAAGGAGCTTCTTCAACGATCTTGGTCATTGAAGTTCTCCAGGGCGTCACCTTATTCGGTAGCTTATGGGATGCGCCAATCAAAATGAGCGATGCATCATTATCTTTTGCAAACTCAACAATCCGAGTAGCAGGATCAAGGGCCTCTAGCACGTGATAGGAGATGCGTTCTGGGGGTAGCTTAAGTGGTTTTGCCCATTCCATCAACTGAACTAAATGACCGCGCACGATCCCGCTAGCAGTCTCGCTTTCTTGATTGCCTTCAAATGTCGGCGTGCTGGCGATGGTGCTAAGGCAAATCAAACGACTTTCTGGGTAAGCTTGCAGTAGATTTTTTGCAGTTGTCTGCATGCGCTCACGCAGCTCTTCATCTGATTGGCGTGTATCAATTGCAGCGATCATTAATGGAGCATCTTGATTTCCCTTGCTAGGCAGCGGGCTTGGTGAGGGCTCGTAGCCCGCCGCTCTCAACCAGCGTTTGAGGCTTTCCCAAAAACTAGGGGGCTCCAAGCGTTCGGACCTCTCTGTGAGCTTAACGCTTTCAGGATCACGTAGAACTTGGCGTAAACGAGTGGCGCTTTGATAGCGCTCACCTGCTCTCGGCTCTAGGCAGCGCAATACCACTTCTTGTAACCAGCGTGGAATTTCTTTCCTGATGGCTCTGAGGGGAAATGGTTTGGCCCACATTCTTTTGCGTAACCCATTCATTGTCTGTGGGTTGCCAAATGGGAGTTCACCCGTCAATAACTCATATATGATCACGCCGATGGAAAAGATGTCACTGCGTGAATCTGATCGAACACCAACTACTTGTTCTGGTGAAATGTAGGGAGCAGAGCCAATACCTTTGCGCATCTCTTCGGCCAACAAATCCGGAAAGCGCGAGTGGTGTGAGAGGCCAAAGTCTATGAGCGTTAGTTTGCCTTCATCATCAATCAGCACATTGTCTGGTTTGATGTCGAGATGTATTGCATCCTGTGAGTGTAGAGACTGTACCGCTTGCGCAAGATCGGCGCCAATACGAATGACTTCATCGATGCTAAATTGCTTGCCTTCTTTAATGAGCTCTTCTAGCGGACGTCCTGCGACTTGTTCCATTGCAATATAGGGACGTGTTGCCATATTACCCGAGCCTAGATACTTCGGTACATATGGACTTTTAAGGGAGCGCAGGATCGTGAGCTCAGTTTCAAAGCCAATTAAACTCTCAACAGGTTGATCTTTGCCAACCCGTGGAATTTTTAAGAGGATGGGAAGATCAATGCCCTCTTTGGTTGCCGAAAAAAGACTTGCCATTCCGCCGCGATGCAGTTCTTTTCCAAGAACAAAACATCAACGACTTTACCCTCCTGAAATATGTCATCTACTGCTTCAATATCAGGCTTGATGGACATAGATAAATTACTTACCAGTAATCAAGCGATTTACTAAGTCTTCTGGCAGGCCGGCGCGCCGCACTTTATCTGCAGCTTTAAAGTGATCATAGGGAACGCGGTGGAAAGTTAATGCAGAAATTTCAGGTTCAAATACTGCAAAGCAGGCCTCGGGATTGCCATCTCTTGGTTGACCAAGCGATCCAACGACGCCAACCCACTGGCGATGGCTCATAACAGGAACTTCATCTCCAGGATGTGGAGCAAAACGAATTAGTTTGCCAACGGCACTTTGATAAAAAAGAGCCTGCTCGTGCGCATGCCCCACAAAAGTGTATGACTTACCTGAACTTTGGACACATTGCCAGGCGCTCATGCTGTCGGTAATGTAATTCCACTCCGAAGGCTTATGAGCTGATGCATGTACAAAGCAAATCTCTTCTTCGTTGATGATTAGCGGCAGCTCTTTTAAAAATTGCACATGCGCTGGGTTCAGTTGCGACTTGGTCCACTCAATGGCCGCATTGGCGCTGGCATTCATTCTTTGGCTGTAATCTTTAAAGACTGCCTCATCATGATTGCCGACCACTGCAATGGCTTTGCCAGACCAAACGAGTTCAGCAATGCGATCAACCAAAGCAATTGGATCGGCGTTATATCCAACTAGGTCACCCAAGAAAGCCATGCGTGTAACGCCGAGTTCTTGGGCTCTTTCCATGCAGGCTTCATAAGCCTCTAAATTACTGTGAAGGTCGGCAAATAGCCCAATACGTTCGTTCATCTCTTAATGATAGGACAAAAGATGTTTTTAATGAAGGCTTAGTAAGGACTTGCCTCATTATTGGGGCGATTTTTGAAGCGCTTATGAACCCAATAATATTCAGCTGGCCTTAGGCGAATTTCTTTTTCGAAAATTTGGTTCAGGCGCGCAGTATCTTCTTCAGGTTTTTCGCTAGGAAAATCGCTGAGAGGCTTGCTGATAGAGCACAAGTAGCCACTTTCGTCAGACTTTAGTGCGGTAACCATCATACAAACTTCAGCACCAGTAATGCTAGCCAGTCTAGAAACTGCTGTGATGGTATTTGTTTGGATGTCAAAGAATGGTGTAAATACCGAGTCTTTTAAACCTAGGTCAATATCGGGTGCAATGATGATGAAGCTACCTTTGCGAATCTCTCGAATTAATGCAATCGAATTACCTTGACGATCTATGGAGTTGCCGCCAAAACGGTTACGCCAATCAATAATTTTTTGATTGAAAAAAGGACTCTTCATCCTTTGAAAAAATCCCGAAGTACGGGGCCAGTGATTTCTCTTCGCTAGAGCGCTCAAAATAATGCTGCCTTCAATGCCAACGAAGTGCATATTCACCAAGATGCGAGGTTTTCTATCGGAGAGGTCTACCTCGGATCTAACTTCGATCATGCTACTTAGTTGCTCTTCACTACCGTGCCAGATGATACTTTTTTCTACCAAGCTTCTACCAAGCAGGCGCCAGTGCTTTTTTCTGAGTTGGTCAATGGCTGCATAAGATAACTTAGGAAAGCATAACTTTAAATTTATTGTGACCACACGATTGCGCTCACTCGGAATTCTGGCAGCAATAAAGCCCAGGCCAGAACCAACGGTAACCAATAATGAATAGGGAAGAATTGAGAGGAGTTTTAATAAAGCCACTATGGCTTTATTGGAAAAAGATTTAAGCAAGCGTAATGTTATTCAGCGTCGTAGCGTGTCAATGTTTTTTTATAACGAGTTCCCATTTCCTCTATGGAACTACTCGACATACCAAGATCCTTAACAAGCCCAGTATCTAAGCGATAAGCCCAGCCATGCACAGTAAGATCTTGGCCACGAGCCCAAGCATCTTGAACAATGGTGGTTTCACATACGTTGACCACCTGCTCGATCACATTGAGCTCACAAAGACGATCTTGGCGCTTGGGCGTCGGCAGCACCTCTCCTAAATAACGCTCATGTTTTTGGTGGACATCCTTTACGTGACGCAACCAATTATCAGCCAGTCCAATGCGTCGATCGCTTAATGCAGCATGAACGCCAGCACACCCGTAATGACCGACAACTAATATATGTTTAACTTTGAGCAAGTCAATGGCGAATTGGATGACTGATAGACAGTTGAGGTCGGTATGAACAACGACGTTTGCGACGTTGCGATGAACAAATAGCTCGCCAGGTAAAAGATCAACGATTTCATTTGCTGGGACGCGACTATCAGCACAGCCAATCCAGAGATATTCTGGAGCCTGTTGATTAACGAGCCGCTTAAAGAAATCCGCATCCTTGGCAACCATTTCTTCCGCCCATGCGCGATTATTAGCAAATAGGTGGTCTAAGGCACTCGAGTTCTTCATAATCATGGTTTGAGTTTAAAGTAATTTCATGACGCCCATTTGGTTAAAAGAAACACCCACAGGAATTGTCCTTAATATCCATTGCCAGCCTGGTGCCAAGGTGAGCAAGGTCGTTGGCTTGCATGATGGCAGCCTGAAGATTTCTCTACAGGCGCCAGCTATGGAAAATAAGGCGAATGAAATGCTAGTAGCATGGCTTTCTAAGCAACTAAGGATCCCGCAAAAGCAAATTAGGCTTTTATCGGGTCAAAATAGTCGCCAAAAACGCTTAGAGATTTGGGGCTCCATAACTCCGGAGCAGATAGCGCAGATCTTGGCGCCCTAGGATTTACCAGAAAATTGCCCACAAAATACCCAAAATAAGCACCCATTTGCCAACGTAATATACCGAGCGATGCTTGGCTTTGAGTTTTTTTGCCTGTGCCCTGAGGTGATAAAAGTAGCCAAATAGAACATTTACAAATCCTATCTTTTCTCCTGCCACATTCTGTGAGGATGTCGCACTCATCACGTAGCGGCCAAACCAGCGATTGAGAAGTTGTGCGAGTTTTGTGTAAAGCGGACGTTCTATATCGCAAAACAAGACGATGCGTTGCTGATCGGTCTCATTGGCCGCCAGATGAATGTAGGTTTCATCAAACATGACTGGCTCGCCATCTTTCCAGAAATAACGCTCTCCATCCACTTCAATAAAGCATTTGGGGTCATTGGGTGTAGCTAGACCAATGTGATAGCGCAAGGACCCAGCATAGGGGTCGCGATGGCGTACCAGCGTGGCTCCAGGCGGTAGGGAGGCAAACATCGCCGCTTTAATCGATGGAATAGATTTGAGGAGTGCTACTGTTTTTGGACAGCTAGCTTGTGCTGAGGGCATTTCTTTGCCATACCAGTAGAGGTGAAAACGCTTCCAGCCAGTGCGGAAAAAAGAATTAAAGCCTATATCGTTGTATCCAGTAGCAGCCGCAATTGCGCCGTCTTCATTAAGAGAAAGCGCCTCCTCGCGAATAATTTCCCAGTTATTCTGCAATGGTGCAAGCTCTGGAAATTTCGATACAGGGATAAATGCGCCCGCCTTCACTTTAGAGAAGATGTAGAGTAGGCTATTTATAGGCGCTAAAAGCACCTGGTAATCAGTCAGAGATCTAACTAGGCCAAAACGTACTCTGCCACGAAAATAGACAAATACAGCCGATGCAACAAAGATGATGAAAATGATGTGACGTATTTGCATGGATTTACCGATCAGCGTTAGTGCTTCATTTTAATTTGTATCTTAGTGGCACCCCATCTATTTCTAAGTTAAATATGCCCATATACTTAAACTCGTCAGCACAAGTGAGCGAAATTGGATCGCTGAAGAGGGCTTATTTTTGAGGAAAAGGTAATGAATCAATTTATAAAGTGGCTCTTAAGCCTTGTATTTATAGGGATTACAGGTTTGACGGTCTATACCTGGGCCATGCTTAATTGGACTTATGGCAGTGGTGAGCGTGCTGGCTATGTACAGAAGTTCTCAAATCGTGGCTACGTCTGTAAGACCTGGGAGGGGGAGTTGGCAATGGTTTCCATGCCTGGAACAATGTCTGAAAAATTCCTCTTTACAGTGCGCGAAGTAGCTGTGGCGCAAAAAATTAACGCAAATTTAGGCAAAAAGGTAGCTCTAAAGTATGAACAGCACATTGGGCTACCAACAACTTGTTTTGGAGATACCGAATATTTTGTATCTGACATAACTGTTCTAGATGAGTAAATAAAAAATAAAAAATTTGTTTTTAAAAAGCATTTATTTTTGTAATTTTTTGTGGTTAAAATCATGTAAGCGCACTAGGCGCTTACATCAATATCTATAAGGAGCTTCACTTGAACAAAGCAGAATTAATCGCAGCTATTGCTGACGATGCTGAGATCTCTAAAGCCAAAGCTGAATTTGCATTAAATTCTGCTATTGCGCACATTATTAAAGCTGTTACTAAAGGTGATTCAGTACAACTGATCGGCTTTGGTACTTATTCATCTGGTAAACGTGCTGCACGTATGGGTCGCAACCCAAAAACTGGTGAGCCACTCAAAATCGCCGCTGCTAAAACTGTTAAGTTTTCAGCTGGTAAAGCATTTAAAGATTCAGTTAACAAGCGTAAGAAGTAATTCTTATTTGTTGATGAAAAAGCCCGGCATGCCGGGCTTTTTTTTCTAGCTTTACATTTTCTTTGCAGAGATTTTGGGAGCTAGCTTTGCACTAGGCGTCGGTGGCGATGAATACTCATTAATATACCCGCCCCAAATCCAAGCGTTACTAATGCAGTGCCTCCATAGCTAATAAACGGGAGTGGTACGCCCACTACTGGGAGAAGACCGCTGACCATCCCAATATTGACAAAAGCGTAGGTAAAGAAAATCAGAGTTACAGAGGCGCCAAGTAGGCGGGTAAATAAATTAGGTGCGCTAGCAGAGATAGCTAAACCTCTTTTAATCAACGCAAAGAAGAGCGCTAATAAAACAAGGTTGCCAAGCAAGCCAAACTCTTCAGAGAAAACGGCGAAAACAAAATCAGTATGTTTCTCTGGGATAAATTCTAGGTGTGCTTGAGTGCCCTGAAACCAACCCTTACCAAAAAATCCACCAGAGCCGATTGCAATCATGGATTGAATAGTATGAAAGCCTTTGCCAAGCGGATCACTACTTGGATCTAACAAAGTACAAATGCGATGTTTTTGATAATCGTGTACGAATGGCCATGCAATATCATGAGCACAAAGTGTGTTGCCAAAAATAATCATGAGCAGAATGCCAAATGCACCAAGACCAACAAAAGGCAAAATCCACTTCCATGGTAGTCCAGCCAAAATGATCACGTACATTCCGGCCGCAAAAACCAAAAGAGCCGTTCCCAAGTCGGGCTGTCGTGCAATCAGTGCAACAGGAATGCCTAAGATGATTGCAGCGATCCCATAATCCCAAGATTTTTGCAGACCTTCACGTTTCTGAAAGTACCAAGCAAGCATTAATGGCATGGCAATTTTCATGATCTCGGATGGCTGGATAACGATACCGATATTAAGCCATCGTCTCGCACCTTTTTTAATTAGACCGAAGACTGCCACTGCAACTAATAGTGCAACTCCAAAACTATAGATCCACACCGCTGCAATCTCAAGCCACTTTGGTGGAATGCGAGACACACACCACATCACTACAAATGATAGTGCGAGGTTTCGTAATTCATCTTCGATAAGCACTGGAGTATTTTGACTCGATGAGAGAAAGGTAAAAAATCCAATTGCCGCTAAACCAAGCAGAATAAGGCCTAGCTGGCGGTCCAACCCAGAAAAAATACTATAGAGGGCCTTACGGATTTTTCTTATGGGGCTCTTTTCCATTCGGGAACCTCCTTTGGCCATTTACTTTCAAGATAGTAATCTAATGCTTTGCGAGCGATTGGCGCTGCATATTGCGCACCAAAGCCAGCATTCTCAACTACCATCGCAATCACAATGCGCGGCTTATCTGCGGGAGCAAACGCAATATACAAAGCATGGTCACGTAAAAATTCAGCGGTGGCCCCATGTTTGTAATCTTTGGAATTTAAGCTGAAGACTTGAGCTGTACCCGTCTTTCCACCCGCCACAAATTCAGCGCCTTTAAATGCTGCTGCAGAGGTGCCCGTGCGATTGACTTCTACCATAGCATTTTTGATGACTTCAAGATTTTCCGGCTTGAGATCGATGCGATAACTTTCTTTTGGTGTGGTGAGTGTGCGGTTGCGCGTAAATGGATCTTCAATTGCTTTGACTAGGTGTGGCTTCATTACAATGCCATTGTTCGCTAGATTCGCCATGGCATGGGCTAGTTGCAGAATGGTGAAAGCGTTGTAGCCTTGACCAATACCCAGGGAAATTGTCTCGCCTTCATACCATTTTTGTTGTTCGGGTTTTTTGAAGGTATTTTTCTTCCATTCGGTAGAAGGGAGAACACCCACGGATTCTCCTTGTAAATCAATGCCGGTAATTTGTCCAAAGCCAAGTGGCTTCATAAACTCTGCAATCATGTTGACGCCCATATCGCGAGCTAGCATGTAGTAGTAGGTATCGCAAGATTCCACAATTGACTTTTGCATATCTACTGTTCCATGGCCACCTTTTTTATCATCGCGGAATGTGTGGTTACCAAAATCAAAAAAGCCTGGATCAAAAATAGTTTGAGATGGGGTGCGTTTTTTATTTTCTAATGAAGCCAAAGCCATGAAGGGCTTGTAGGTTGATCCTGGGGGGTAGATGCCTTTGAGCGGTCTGTTGTAGAGCGGTTTCTGCGGAGAGTCATTTAACTCTTTCCAGGTGATGGCATCTATTCCCTCCACGAAATCATTTGGGTTGAAGTTGGGTTTTGATACAAAGGCAAGAACATCACCCGTCTCAGGCTCAATGGCTACGAAGGCGCCACGAAAGTTTCCATAGAGTTCTTCCACCAAGTATTGCAATTTAATATCAACCGATAGAACAATATTTTTTCCAGGAATGGAGGGGGAGCTCGAAAGTGTGCGAACAGGTTTACCACCAGCAGTGATTTCTACTTGATCATATCCAGGAACGCCGCGCAATATAGTTTCATATTTCTGTTCTAAACCAATTTTTCCTACATACTGAATTCCTGGCAAAAATGAGCTTTGTAATGCATCAGTATCATCAGCTTTTGCACCCTCAATCTCCGTTTGCATCCGCTCTTTATCTTTGAGGGAGACCCTCCCGATATAGCCAATTAAATGGGAGGCTAGTTCGTTATAGGGGTACTCTCGGAAACTCCGGGCGCGAATTTCCACCCCAGGAAAGCGGTAGCGATTAGCCATAAAGCGGGCTGTTTCGACCTCTGTTAGCATTGAGCGCAGTGGAAAAGTACCCATATTTCGAGAATCCTCTAGGGAGCGCTTGAAATTACGGCGATCCCTCGGGGAAATGAGAACAATTTGGGATAAATCATCGATGAGTTCATCAATATTGCCCTTAACCTCTCCAGCGTTGATATCTAAAGTCAGCGCTGAATAATTTCTGCCAATCACAATGCCGTTGCGATCAATGACTAAGCCGCGATTTGCAGGAGCAGGTACAAGTGCTATACGGTTACTTTCGGCCAGTAAAGCATATTTGCCATGACTCACCAGTTGTAGCCAAACTAATCGAGTAACCAGCAGTAGAAAGCAAACCGTAACAAAGATGGTCGCAATATGAATGCGCTCTTGAAAAGAGTTGAGATCCGCTTTTTTAAAAGAAGCCATACAACCGCTTAGATTGGTCGATTATGGTCAACGTCAATAGGACGACGTTGAGGGGCTAGCAAAATACGAGTAGCGATTGGCCAAAGCATGGTTTCAATCAAGGCCTGTATTGAGCCAGTCAGCGCCCACCAATAGAGTTCGCCGCTTAGCACCCAATGCGTCAAGACAGGAAATAAAGATACGAGTAAAAAAATGGGTAGCAGATGCAGGGCTTGAGTAAACACGCTCAAGGCGATGATGCGCCTATGCCAGGAGATCGCCAGATAGGCTACTAGGGAGTAGCTAAATGCATGCAATCCCAGAAGATCTGAGTTGTGAACATCCATTAATAAGCCAAGAGTGAAGGCGATCATGACACCGACATAGCGATGTTGATGAATATTCCAAAAGACGATACAGATAATTAGCCAGTCAGGAACCCATCCGTAGTTACCAATCGGCAAGAGATTGAGTAGCAAGGCACACAACAGGCTGAAATAAATAAAGAGCGGATTAGCGGGCCGCAGAATATAGCCGCTTTGGAAGTCAATCATTGCATTCCTCGCGCACGAGTTTGGCGGCGACCTGGAGTCATCACACCGGCGCCCCCAGAACTTGATTTATTGACAACACTTGGCTTGGCGTCGAACTGTGGGTCGTAGAGTAGTGCCAATGCTTGGCGATAACGGTTAACCACAGCAACTGGAACACATAAAACATTGGAAGAGTTCTTATCTGCGTTGCGTTCAATACGGCTGATAACGGCTACAGCGAAACCTGGTGGATAGACGCCGTCAATGCCGGACGTAATTAAGACATCGCCCACCTCTAGATCACTAGCGACAGGCAGGTAGCGTAGTTCTAAGGGGTTCCCGCGACCCGCCCCAAATACCGCTGCGCGCAGTCCGTTGCGCGCTACTTGCACGGGCACTGCAAAGTCAGGATCCTCAAGCAATGAGACTTCTGCAGAGCGATCGTAGAGGCGCACCACCTGACCTAGGATGCCGGCGTCATTGGCAATAGGGTTGCCAAGCTTCAAGTCATCATGGCCGCCACGGTTAATGACAATGCGTTGAGAGATTGGATTGGGTGGATTGAAAAGAATTTCGACTGGAAGCGTTTTAAATGGAATTTGCTTCTGCAAATCCATTAATTGCCGCAGGTTTTGATTTTCAATTAAGAGAAACTCTGATTGGTTTGCAAGCAAAGAAAGTTCTGCTTGGCGCACTTTCATTTCTTGATTTTCTTTATCAAGTGTTCCGCGTGTCGTGAAATATTCTGAGCCAGCATCAAATACATTGCGAGGCATCAGCATGACATATTCAAGCGGACGCAAGATCCAATTGACGTTATCTCGGATGGGGTTGAGAGTCTTATAGCGAAAATCGATCAACATCAATGCGATGCTGATCGATAGACAGACAATCAATTTGACTAAAGCAGGAACGCCTTGTCTGAAAAGTGGAGGAGCGCTATGTTGCAATGCACTGGCCGACGTGTAAGTCGATTACTCTTGCGAGAACACTCCGCCCAACTTGTCCATGCGCTCGAGTGCTGTACCGCAACCACGAGCAACGCAAGTGAGGGGATCTTCTGCTACATGAATGGGCAATCCAGTTTCTTCCAAGAGCAGGCGATCAAGGTCGCGCAACAATGCACCGCCACCCGTCAACATCATACCGCGCTCGGCGATGTCAGAGGCAAGCTCAGGAGGAATTTGTTCAAGCGCTGCTTTTACAGCAGTCACGATTTGATTCAAGGGATCGGTTAAGGCCTCAAGCACTTCATTGCTAGTGACTGTGAAACTACGTGGAATACCTTCAGAAAGATTGCGGCCCTTTACTTCCATCTCGCGCACTTCGGCGCCTGGGAATGCTGAGCCGATTGTCTTTTTAATTAATTCTGCAGTTTGTTCACCAATTAACATGCCGAAGTTACGACGAATGTAGTTTGTAATCGCTTCGTCAAACTTATCACCACCAACGCGAACAGAGCCTTTGTAAACCATGCCAC
>Ga0208259_1000108_pt1 | contig 31924 bp, 22 predicted proteins | sample CryBogCBH22May08_FD_184618 | JGI IMG/M metagenome (GOLD analysis project Ga0208259, IMG submission 184618) | Freshwater microbial communities from Crystal Bog, Wisconsin, USA - CBH22May08 (SPAdes) | ecosystem: Environmental > Aquatic > Freshwater > Lake | place: Crystal Bog, Wisconsin, USA... | reverse complement strand
TTCCATGTTTTTAATTATTGAATTAAAGAATACAGAAATATAAATTATGAATTAAGGAAGGAATACAGTAGTCCAAAAGAAATAAAACTATTTTATTCAATTAATAATCACTAATTCATTATTATTAATTAAATGTACATACTGTTTCGTAACTCTTGAATTTTACTATCCTCTAAGTATTCGTCGAATGTAGTTAATCTGTCGATGATACCTGTTGGGGTAAGTTCAATAATTCTGGTAGCAACCGTTTGCATAAACGTATGATCATGGCTGGTTAGCAGCACAATGCCGGGGAAGTTCTGACAACCTTCATTGAAGCTTTGAATGCTTTCCAGATCTAAGTGATTGGTAGGCTGATCGAGCATAATTAGGTTTGGATTCTGTAGCATCATTCTGCTGATCATACAACGTACCTTTTCTCCTCCACTCAAAACGTTGGTCTTCTTTTGAATATCATCACCACTAAACAGCATTTTTCCTAAGAATCCTCTTAAGAATGGTTCATCTGCATCCGTAATGTGGGGTGGTACAAATTGTCTTAACCAATCCATCAAAGTTAACCCTTCTTTGAAGAAATCGTTGTTTTCTACAGGCAGGTATGCTTTGGTGATGGTAGTGCCCCACTCAAATTTTCCACCGTCAGCCGTTTGAAGGTCATTTATGATATCAAAGAAATAAGATACTGCTAATGGATCTCGACTAAGTAGCGCTATTTTCTCTCCTTTCTGAACACTGAAAGTTACTTTATCAAATAATTTACGACCATCTACGGATTTACTTAGATTCTCTACATTCAACACTTGATTCCCAGCTTCTCTTAATGGCTGGAAGATAATACCTGGATACTTTCTGTTGGATGGTTCTATTTCTTCTATAGTTAATTTCTCTAAAGCTTTTTTACGGGATGTAGCTTGTTTAGATTTAGACGCATTTGCAGAGAAACGAGCAATGAAGTCCATCAAAGCCTGACGCTTATCTTCGGTCTTCTTGTTCTTGTCACTCATTTGGCGTGCCATTAATTGAGAAGACTCATACCAGAAAGAATAGTTACCAGTGTAGGTTTTGATCTTGGAACGATCTACATCGGATACGTGGGTACAAACAGCATCTAGAAAGTGACGGTCATGGCTTACTACCAATACAATATTTTCATATTCTGCCAGGAAGTTTTCCAGCCAGCCAATGGTTTCAATATCCAGTCCGTTGGTCGGTTCATCCATCAAAAGAATATCTGGATTTCCAAATAAAGCTTGCGCCAATAATACACGTACTTTAAGATTGGCAGGAATATCTTTTACTAAACTATAATGAAACTCTTCTTTTACACCCAGTCCACTAAGGAAAGAGGCTGCATCGCTTTCGGCTGTATAACCACCCATTTCGCCAAACTCAGCTTCGAGTTCACCGGCTTTCATGTAATCTTCTTCTGTTGCTTCAGGGTCGGCATAAATAGCATCTTTCTTGTGCATTACGTCCCACATTTTTTTATGTCCCATCAGCACTGTATTTAATACAGTTTGTTCATCGAACTCGAAATGGTTCTGTCTAAGGAACGACATTCTTTCGCCTTTATCAATCTCTACAGTTCCTTTGTTGGGTTCAATTTCTCCACTTAGTATTTTTAGGAAAGTAGACTTACCTGCACCATTAGCACCGATGATACCATAGCAGTTACCCTTTACAAAATTGATGTTAACTTCATCGAATAATACTCTTTTACCGTAGGCTAATGTGATGTTTCTTGCACTGATCATTGCTTGCTAATATTTTAAAAATCAAGGCGCAAAAGTAAGGGAAGAAGGCTATTTTAGATAGTTAATATTAACCTTTGGCTTATCAAGGAAATTCTAAACCTGTTTTAGCAAGAAAATAATAAAGCCTGTGGAATACACAGGCTTTATGTAAAATAATTTTAATTAACACTATTTAATAGTGTAGCTCTTTAAAGATTGTATTGTAGAAACTACCCCATTTTGATCGTAGGTGATTATTTTAATGATTCCTACCCCCCTTGCAGCATAAATGTCCATTGCTGCAATATTTTGCCATGATACTAAATTAGCTTGAAATGCTATGTGAGAAAAGAAAACCTTATTGTAAGTAACTCCATTTTCAGTATCAGTTAATCCAACTCCTTTTACAGTTCCTACAGCTTGTGTAGAAATAGGAACTGGTAAAGATGGGACTGTAACATTGTTTCCATCTATACATGAGAAAGTCCAGTTAGTACCTACTGCATCAGTTTCGTTGTTTATATAAATTACATTAATACCCTTTACACTGATGTTTCCATAAGTAGTATTAAAGGAATAGGCAGATGTTCTAAATGCATATTTGTTAGCATTATGAGACTGAAATTGAAGCGTAGTATCGTAATTTAATATTACATAAGAATTACTATTGATACTTGTATCTCTTCCTGTAGAGGTAACTTTAATACTGTCTTTTAAATTTCCAGCAGTATCTCTTGTATAATATAACCAACTTGAACCAGCTGATGATGGTTGATAAGAGGTGTCGACTGTTGGACTGTTGTTTCCGCCAGTATTATCGGTAGCAGTTTTGGCACATGAAACATAAGAAAGTGCAATAATTCCTAATAGAAAAATAGATAAGTATGTTTTCATTGTTCTAATATTTTTTACAAATTAAAGTAATCAGAACAATTGAAGTGTTATTTTAACGAATAATTTACTGACTATAATTTGATGATTAAATAATCCTTAAAACATAAACTATCTAACTATAATAAAACTTATTATAAAAGTTTTATGGATTAAATTACCTTTGAACTGTAAAGAGCGTGCTAAAAAATAAAGTTTGGTATAACTTTTGTAATCATCTTAGGTCGAATAGAAAAATATATAAAAATGAAAAAGAGTATATTATTAGTAGTGTTTACTAGCTTAATGGCTATTTCTATAGGAAAGGCTCAAACAACCTGGCCTCAAAAGTTATATACTACAGAAGGTACTAAGATAACTGTTTATCAACCTCAGTCTGAGGACTTAAAGGGCAATATATTGACAGGAAGAGCTGCAATCTCGGTAATGGGTGCCAATAGTTCTGATCCAGTTTTTGGAGTTTGTTGGTTTAAAGCAGTTTTATTGAATAACAATAATAGTAAAGTTGCTGAAGTAACGACTATAGAAATAAAACAATTGAAAATACCTGATTCAACCCATCAGTTTCAGTCTGATGATATTATAGCTACTTTACAGTCTCAGCTACCAACAAAGAATATAAAATTTGATGTAACTGAATTAAATAAATCGGTTAAACAAGAACAAAAAAATAGTAATCCTACTTTAAATAATAATGCTCCCAACATTATTTACAGAACTAAACCAAGTACTTTAGTTGTATTGGATGGAGCGCCTAAATTTGAACTGGACACTAAGTTTAACATGGAACGTATAATTAATACACCTTCACTTATTGTTAGAAACCCACAAGACAATTTACTATATTTTTATGGAGGAGGGATCTGGTATTCTGCTGCTGATATAAGTAGCAAATGGTCTTTTGTAAAGTATCTTCCTATGAATATTCAAAAAGTTGATGATTTAATACACGAGAGCACAACTGCTGGAGACTTGAAAAATGATAATAATTTTAATAAAGCAACTACGCCTTCAGATATCATAGTATCGACTAGCCCAGCAGAGTTAATACAAACGGAAGGAGAAGTTACTTATCAGAGTATTGAAGAAACCAATTTATTATATGCAGATAATAGTTTAGATGACATTTTTAAAGATGTAAATTCGCAACAAAATTTTATTTTAGTTTCAGGAAGGTGGTATTCTGCTAATTCTCTTAATGGACCATGGACCTATGTTCCTGCAAACCAATTACCTCAGGACTTTGCTAAGATACCTGAAGGTTCTGAAAAAGATGGTGTACTTACCCATGTAGCTGGTACTGATGCTGCTAATGAAGCCGTAATGAATGCTCAAATTCCTCAAACGGCTAAAGTAGATCGTAGAACTGCTACCTGTAATGTTAGCTACGAAGGGGATCCTTCTTTTACTCCAATAAATGGTACTAGTTTGATGGTGGCAGAAAACAGTAGTATTACAGTTCTTAAAAGTGGGCGTAAATATTATGCAGTTGATAATGGTATATGGTTTGTAAGTCAATCCGCTTATGGACCTTGGACTGTGTCGACAGACCGACCGTATGATGTTGATAATATCCCTGCTGACAATATAGCTTATAATACCCGATATGTGTATGTATATGACGTTGATCCTGACTATGTTTGGATGGGTTATACACCAGGATATACAGGTTGTTATATTTATGGCCCTACAGTAGTATGGGGTACTGGCTGGTATTATAACCCTTGGTATCATCATCATTATTATTCCCGTCCTTACACTTGGGGTTTTGGTATGCAATATAATCCTTGGTATGGATGGGGGCTTAGTTATAATATGTGGCCAAGTATAGGCTGGGGCTGGTATGGAAGAGGTGGTTATGGTGGTGGTTGGTTTGGGCCAAGATATTACCGTCCTTGTTTTAATAGCTGGGGTTACAATGGTGGTTTCTATGGAGGTTATGGTAACTATTATATGCGTCAACCTCGTGTAAACTTTAATAGACCTGCTAATTTCAATAATAATCTTAATGGTCGTCCTATGAACGGTAGAAATAATTTTGCTTTTAATAATGGGACAAACAACATTTACCACAGAGTAAATGGAGTACACACAAACAATATTACTTTGCAGCCTTACAGAAATAATTTTGTACATCAAAATAATACCATAGGTGGCAGACCTAATAATAACCCAAACATAAATAATCATATTAATAATGGGTTTAAACCGGGGCAAAATCAAATGCAGCAACATATGAATGTTCAGGAAAGAACTGAAAATATGAATGGTAACAGTGTTCCGAGATCAAATAATAATCAAATTGCTTCTCCACATCAAAACAATAATGGTGGTGGAAATCAATTACAACAACCAAATCAAGGGAGCAATAGCAATCAACAACAAAGCCATCAAGCACAACAACAGCAGAATTCTCATCCAAGAAATGTAGCTCCCCCAAGAAATTATAATCTACAACCAAGAAACCCGTCTCCATCTAGGAGTGGAAATAGTGAAAGAGGTTCATCTCATTCTGAATCATCTGGTAAAGGAGGATCAGGAAAAGGTAGAGGTAGATAATTAAACTTTAAGAGTTATAGAAGGCCGCAATTATTTAATTGCGGCTTTTTTGTCAATAATTATTTTTGCTTTTATAAAAAATATTTATGTCATCCACTGCAACTTATAGTGAACATACCAGAAGTATTCTAAACTTACAATTGCCCACTGATCCCAGATGGGTAGATCTTGCTTCGATAAGTATTGGTGATATACTAACTGATCATGCTTTTTGCGAACAAAAAGCTGCTACTACTTGTATTTCTATAATTCAATGGTATAGTGAAAAAGAGGAAATAGTAAAAGCTTTAGCACCAATAGTAACAGAAGAATGGGGGCATTTTAGATTGGTGTTAAATGAAATTCATAAAAGAGGGCTCACTCTTGGGCGTAGGAGAAAGGATATTTATGTAAATGAGTTGTTTGAATTTATTCAAAAAGGGGGTGGGGAAGAGGGTAGGATGCTTGACAGATTGTTATCCATGGCATTGGTAGAAGCTAGAAGTTGTGAAAGATTTAAAAGGCTAAGTGAAGGTTTAAACGATGAGTACCTAAGAAATTTTTACAGAAGATTTATGGAGAGCGAAGCTGGACATTATACCCTTTTTCTGGAATTGGCAGAGCTGTATATTCCAAAGGAAAAAGTTAGAAAAAGATTAGAAGAATGGCTTGAACATGAAGCCAATATTATGAAAAATATGGAAGTAAGAGGAGATAGGATACATTAGGAAGTTTATATTTTTTAATTAATGATTATAGAATAATCCATAAACTTGTATTATATCCCAAAGTAGCTATCATCAATAAACGTATAATTTTACTATCCAAAATCAATCTCTGTGTTATCTCCAATATTTAAGCTTCTGCTTAGGCCTTTTACTGAAGCATCGCTGCCTATCAGGGAATTGTCGAGTACTACTTCGTATAAGTTTGAGTAAGAACCAATAATACAATCCTTCAGTACAGAGTAAACGATAGTTGTATTAGCGCCAATTGCTACGTGGGGACCTACAATTGCATTTTTTAAAGTACAACCGGCCGCTATGCTTACTGGAGGAATAATGATTGCATTTTCCTGTATTACGCTTTCATCGATATGACCACCAAATTTTTTTAGCAAAGTAGAATTGCTTTCCAGTAAAGTTTCTTTTTTACCACAGTCGAACCAGTTTCTAACTTTGAAAGAATGGAATTCTGCCCCTTTTTCAATCATTTTCTCTAAAGCGTCGGTTAAACTATATTCGCCATGAGTTTTTATGTTTTTGCTGAATAAATCGGCAAGGGATTCGTATAATATTCTTGTTTCCTTTATCTTGTACAAACCAACCAATGCCATATTGCTTTTAGGTATAGAAGGTTTTTCTATTACGTGATCTATTATTCCTTTATCACTTATTTCGGCAACTCCAAATTCTCTTGGATCATCCACTTTTTTTACACCCAACATATTGAATGGGCTATTCATTACTTCTTCTATATCAAACTCGCAAATGGTATCGCCTAGTGCTACAAACACTTCATCGTTCCCTACAATTTTACGGGTAAGCTCTATTGCATGACCAGTACCCTGACGGTCGTTCTGGAAAATAAAGTGAGTGGTTAAATTAGGATAATTTTCTTCAACATATTCCTGAATCTTGTCTCCAAGATAACCTACAATAAAAATAAATTCGTTTATGCCGGCATTGTGCAGTTGGTCTACAATGAAGCTTAAAATTGTTTTACCTGCTATGGGAATTAATGCCTTAGGTTGAGTATATGTATGTGGTCTCAATTTGGTGCCAGCACCTGCTACCGGAATAATTGCTTTCATTTTTTAATCTATTTATTTCACAATACCAGTAAAATGAGTTGTTTAAATTGCTGATAAGCAATCTTATATTTACTACACTTAACTGATATTGTAGCTGATTACATCAGGATAGTTTTGGAAGTTTAATTACCTCCTTGCTATTTTCGGGGTGAAAATAAGGAATCTCAATGATTTGAAGTGTAATTTAAACACATTGAGTTTACTTTAACGAAACTGTTGGTTCTCATTTTGTTTCAAAGGCTTAAATTCAATTGTAGGACTTTTGATTGATCGCATAATATAAAAGTCATTTTCACAAATAAGCTATTTGAATAATTCATTTAATATTACAGATGGCGCTATCTTAGCTTTGTTAGGTTTTTCGATTAAGTATTCAACTAAATCTGCCTGGTTTCGCTACCGATAATTGCAATAATGAATTCTAAACAATTAACATAAACAGTGCATTATATAATAGATACTATTCTAAAAAAGGCGTTTATATGGGAATGAATATGTATGTGTGTTCTTTTGAGTAGCCCATTTGTAGTGTTGGAACTGGTCTTTAGTAAATTTGAGCTGGTCTTTTGTGAGTTTGACCTATCCTCTATCAAGTTTTACCTATCCTTTGTTGCGTTGGACCTGGTGTTTTATGAGTTTGCCCGATTGTTTGTCGAGTTCTGCCTATCCTTTGTTGCGTTTGAGCTAGTCTTTTGTAAGTTAGCCCGATTGTTTGTCGCGTTTTGCCTATCCTTTGTTGCGTTGGCCCTGGTCTTTTGCGAGTTAGCCCTGTTGATTGTTGCGTTCTGCCTATCCTTTGTTGTGTTACCAATATTGTTTGAAATACAAAGAAGCTGTTTGAGTTAATTATTTTTAAACCCTTATTGGTTTTTTAGTTAAAGACTAAAAGTAGGAAGCCAGCTGTTAATAGATAGTGACTAAAAAAAACAAATTTACCACTGATTTCCAGTGAAAAATTATAGAAAGTTTATTGACATTAAGAAGAAAATCTAAGTGGAAATTAAGACTAATATGGTAAACCATATGCTATGTAACTAAACTGGTTGTAAATGGCGCCACCTTCCCGATAGTTATCCTTCTTGGCAAACAGAATGTTGGTATTTTATAACCTGGACGCTTGATGGTACCATTGAAGTGGAACATGAAGAAATACGAAATGGAGTCAGAGAAAGTAGCGGAAGGATGAGCAATGAAGTATTGGGATAATAGATAGCTGTGGCGTTCGAATGAGTTCTACAAGTGGCATTGAGCCGGATTGATGGAAGTAAGAAAGTGAAAGGCATGACATGAAATGCTTTTAGATAGTTTAGAGTTATTGGTTGCTGTAACTATACATTCTGCGAATAAACATGACAGCATTGGAGGCAAAGGATGTATTTAATAATCTACAAATAATACTAATTTACTTAATAATAAGCCGATTAAAATAACCTAAAAACTTTATTCGAAAGGTCACTTCATTTAAGAATTTGTCTCATAGCCGACAGGCGGCCTCACCCCCAACCCCTCTCCGAAAGAGAGGGGAGAAATACACCTACGACTGCTGCCTCCGTGTCTCTCCCACTAAAGTGGGCTCAACATTTTGGCATACGCCAAAACCGGACCGGCTGATGTGGCCGTGTATGAACGGGTGAATAAGCGGACATTAGCTGATTGCTTTGTTACCCTAAAATTATCATAAAAATAATAAGCATAAAGTGCTATAAAATTGGAGAGTTTGTAATGAAATTTATCGGCACTTTATTAGGATAAATGGTATAAAGCAATTTGACGAACCAAAACTAACAACAATATTTGAGGATGGGGGTATAGAGGAGGACTTTGAAAATGGGTAAAAATAAATTTAAAAATGGACATGACAATAGTAAAGAAAACAGATGATACAACTAAATGGAAATTCAGCCTAAAAGATGGATTGTAGAAAGAACTTTTGCTTGGCTGCTCAATTTCAGTAGATTAGTACTCTATTATGAACGAATAACAGAATCTGCAATTAGCTACCTATATTTAATTTATGATGTGCCCAATGGTGAAAAATATTATTTAACACAAAACTTCTAATTTATTTCTAAAACTCTTTCTCACCAATCTCGCTAATAGGTAGTTTTATTTTCTTATTCTTTTTATTAAAGTTGTAACCAATTCCTAACTGAATTACATCGGGTTCTACAATGTAATTGGTAGAGGTATAAAACCCTTGCCCCGAGGTAGCAATACGTTGAATGTTTGAGATACTCATTCCTGCATCTATATTCAACCACTGTGCCTGAAAAGTCCAGTTGTTATTTTTAGAACTCTTTTTTATGGAAAGATTTGGTGATAGAAAAGCACCATCTTCTCCCTGAGCTGTTGGTCTTAAGGATAAATAAGAAACACTAAGTTGTACTACCCATTTTGCTGGAAGTTTAAGGGTCTGTGTAGTGTTGATGGTGTAAGCTACTTTACTATTGTTTACCGCTACAGTGCCATTAAAAATGTTTCCAGAGATTTTAGATTCAAATACATTTATTCCAACCAGAAACTGCCACCATTTAGTAGGGTTCAATGTTAATCCTGTTTCTAAGCCATACTGATATGCATGGGAAGCATTGGTATATATTCTGTTTAAAATAGTATCGTTATAAATACTGTTTAAACGTTGTATGATATTGTTCGTTTGCTGATAATATGCAGTTGCATACCAGAAACCCTTCTGAAAAGTTTTCTCTGTTCCTGCTTCTGCCAATATTACTATTTCGGGCAATAACTTAGGGTCTCCCTTTTCAAGGGTTTCGGAATGCTCTCTTTCTGGAAAAGGGTTCAATTCATTATTAGTAGTTCTCTTTACTCTCTTGCTAATACCTCCTTTCCACTTCCATTTATTTGCTGCCGAATAACGGATTTGTAAAGAAGGAAAAAGATCATTAAGCAGTAAGTCGGGTTGTGGAGAATTTCCAAACCAAAGCTTTCTTAAAGCTGTTTCATATCTCAATCCAGCATTATAATACCATTTAGATTGCTGTATGCTAAATTGAGCATACACTGCATGAATTACATTCCTTACTTTAACTGCACTGCTAAAGTTAGGGTCTAAAGTATAGTTACTAGTCCCTAGCTCTTTTAAGTAATAATTAAAATTGCCATCTTGATTATCTTGTCTAAACTGGTAACCAGTTTCCAGTGTTCCTACTCCAATTTTTTGTAGATAATCCAGTTTTGCGCGGTAACCATTCAAAGGGTTATTGTAGGTAGTTTTGGTATACTGAATAGTATCTTTTGAAGCATTTGAATTAAGGTTGTTATTGCTAGTGCTTCCACTTAAACCAGCCCCTTCATATAAAAGTGAAACGGTAAGATTACTTTTGTTTTTGAAGCTGTGGGTATAATCTGCATTAAATAAAGTAAAAGCTCCATTTCTAGCTTGATTGTTAGCATCATAATAATTATTAGTGCTAATTTGTTGTCCTGAGGATGCTAGTAATTTACTATTGGTATAATTCAAATCTGCTTCTCTATCCTGATGCTTAAATCCTATATAAAAGCCAGCAGTAAAACTATTAAATTTATCTACATTACAGGTAGCTGCCAAACGAGCTCCGTAATTGAACCTTTTGAAACTTCTCTCGCCAGTAGAAGGAAATCTGGTAATGGTATCGTTTACAATGGTATAAACATTACCTTCTCTAAAGCCGGCAACATCGTTTCGCAGATAATTAAATCCGGCATTCAAATCCCACTTATTTTTCTTGTAGCCTATTGTTATATCCCCACTAAATCTTCGGGGATTTCTATTGTTGTTATAAATATGTATAGCAGGTAGCCCTCCCATTGTATTGGCTACCATTAGCCATCCGTCATCTGTACCTTTATAGGTAATTATATTAATGATGCCTGCTTTGCCATCTGGATCAAACCTAGCAGATGGAGTTGTAATTATTTCAATATTTTCAATACTACCAGCTGGCAATTGCGACAAGATAGTAGCAGCATCTATCAGGGAAGTTTTACCGTTTATTAATACCAGAAAATTGTTAGAACCTCTTAAGGTTATTTCTCCATCAGCATTTACAGCAACCGATGGAAGGTTTTTAATTAGATCTACTGCCGTTCCTCCTTTAGCGTTGTCAAAAAGGCTAGCTTTAAATACTTGTCGATCATTCTTGATTTTTAAACCATTGTTTTGTCCTTTTACTATTATCTCTTTTAAGTCGCTAACAAAAGGTTGTAACAATATTTTCCCTAAAGAGATATTTGATTGAATAGATACTTCCTTTATTATTTTCTTTTTGTATCCAATATATTCAATAGCCACAGTATATATGCTGGAAGTATTTAGGCTTAATTTAAATTGACCATTTTTATCAGTAGTACTAATTGCTTCAACTTTTCCACTTTGATTAATGATACTGATTGAAGCTAATTCAATTCCAGTATTGGTTATACTATCTTTTACTTGTCCAGCTATACTAACAGTTTGAGAATGAATATAAAGTGGTGAGAAAATAAGGAGTACGGCAGTGATTGATTGCCAAAATATTTTTATAAATATTGCTTTACTAATAAACATGTGTACACTATATGTTATGTTGTTATGAAAAATTTTCTGAATCCCTTAATAAAAAACTATAAACAATAAAGCTGCAATATATTTCTGTAGAAAGCAAAACAACACTATTTATATAAAATTAATATTTCCTTTGAATGTTACTTTTAAACCTTATAGACACAACTTTATAATTTATAACATCTACTCAATACTTTTTCTCATTTCTCTTGGTGTAATAGTTTTCTTTTTCAGAAATATTCTATTGAAATAGGTAATGGATTCAAAGCCCGATTCGAAAGCAATTAGCGCTATAGGTTTATCAGTTTCTATTATTAATTGACAAGCAAAAGATAGCCTTACATCATTTACATAATTCGAAAATGTTTTGCCGCTTACTCTTTTGAAATACTTACAGAAAGCACTTTCTGATATATGAATTAAGGAAGCTGCTTTTTGTAATGATATCTTCTTTTTAAAATGCTTTTGAATATACAGAAATACCACATTAATCCTATTAGAATCTTCAGCAGATTTAAAAGGCTTCATAATAGCTGTTGTAATTGGTATCCCATTAATATGTAATAGAAGTCTGAATATTTTCATTAAATCAATAAAAGCTTCAAGTCCCTTCTTTTTGGGGAGGTGTTGAATGAGTGCAACTAAATCACTCTGTTTTTTATCAGTAAGTATTAATCCTCTTTTTGAATTTGTCAATAGTTTTTCCATTCCATTAAATTCAGGATAAGACAATAATGGAGCAATAAACTCTTGTGTAAACTGAATAACTATTGCGATACTGTTATTACTTTTTATGGAATCGCTTACCCAAGTATGAGAAATATTAGGACCTAACAATACCATGTCACCCTCTTCATAATTTTCATAACTATCGCCTACCAGTCTTTTTCCAATACCTGATGCAATATAAGTAAGCTCGTATTCCGGATGGTAATGCCAGTGAAATTCAAATACAGGCATATTCACTTCGTAACATAAAAATGATTGATGTTGATTTTTTTCCAATAAGTGTTCCAGCTTAGCTTTCATACTAAATTAACTATTAGGTTGTAAATTAAGTATATAATTGGAAATATAGTGTATATAATAAGCAATATCATACTAAAAATGGTATTAGTTTGTAGATACTTTTGTAAATAATTATTTGAATAATTGTGACCGATTTTAATAATATAATATGAATGAATTACTTGCTAAAATAAGAAATTGCAATGTATGTGAAAAGCATTTGGTATCTGGTGTGAACCCCATTATTGCTGCCAGTAACAATAGTAGGTTAATTATAATAGGACAGGCTCCTGGAAGAGTAGTGCATGAAACTGGAATACCATGGAATGATAAAAGCGGTGATAACTTAAGGAACTGGTTAGGGATAGATAAAGCTACTTTTTATGATGCTAATAAAATAGCACTTATGCCAATGGGTTTTTGTTATCCAGGTACTGGCAAGTCGGGAGACTTACCACCCAGAACTGAATGTGCTCCACTATGGCATCATTTGTTGCTGGAAAATATGAAGCATATTGAATTAATAATATTGATTGGACAGTATGCCCAAAACTATTATTTACAAAATACAGCTAAAGCTACATTGACAGATACCGTTAGGAACTTTAAAACTTATTTACCAAAGTATCTTCCCTTACCTCATCCCTCTCCAAGGAATAACATATGGCAGGCAAAGAATGAGTGGTTTGGAGAAGCTGTTTTGCCCGAATTGAAACAACTGATTGATAAAATTATACACTAAAATATTAAATGTATGAAAAGGTCACTGATATTTTATCTGATGATAATATCAAAACTTGCATTTGCTCAAGAAAATGAATATACAAAATATGTACATCCTTTGATAGGAACTGATGGAACTGGACATACTTTCCCTGGTCCTTCTATGCCATTTGGAATGGTGCAACCAGGGCCTGATAACCGAGAGTCAGGTTGGGATTATACCAGTGGTTATCAATATAACGATTCTGTAATTATAGGGTTCTCTCAAACCAGATTGAATGGAACAGGTATCAGTGAATTTGGTGATGTTTTATTACAACCACTTATAATATTTAAGAAAGATAATTTCGGAGAAACTTATAGTAAAGGCTCCGAAAAAGCCAAGCCGGGATATTATAGTGTTCAATTAAATAATAAAGTAAAGGTAGAATTGTCCTGTACTGATAGAGTAGCTTTTCATCAATATACTTATCCTACTGAAAAGGGTTTTTTACTTGTAGATATTCAACATGGCTTACGTTTTATGACGGATTCATTAGTATTTGAAAGTGATGTAAAAATTGAAAATAACAATACGATCAGCGGTTACTGTCATACTAAGAACTGGGTAGACAGAAAGTACTTTTTTACTGTACAATTTAATCAGCCATTTATTGAATATACTACTCTTGATAGAAGACATAATGACAATGCTCCAAGATATGTTTTAAGCTTTAATCTTACCAATAAGGTATTACAAACAAAAGTTTCTTTATCAACAGTAAGTGTATATGGTGCTAAACAAAATATGAGAGCTGAGCTACCAGGCTGGAACTTTTCGGAAACGGTGCTCCAAGCTAAAAATGTCTGGAATACCTATCTGCATAAAATAGAAATTGAGGCGCCGGAAAAACAGAAAGAAATTTTTTATACCAGTATGTATCGTTTGTTTTTACAGCCTGCCAATATTACTGATGTAGATGGTTTATATAGAGGGGGTGATGATAGTGTAAGACCTGCAGCGAATAAAGAATATTATTCTACTTTGTCTCTCTGGGATACTTACAGAGCCGCACATCCTTTATATACCATTATTGCCTCTGATAAAGTAAATGGCTTTGTAAGAACTATGATAGCACATTCTAAAGCAGCTGGATTTCTGCCTATATGGGCAGCCTGGGGAAAGGATAATTATTGTATGATTGGTAATCATGCTATCCCTGTTATAGCGGATGCTTATAGAAAAGGATTCACTGGCTTTAGTGCTAATGATGCTCTAAAAGAAATGATTAAATCTACTACAGTAAATCATATAAATAGTAACTGGACTTTGTTGAATAAATATGGTTATTACCCAATAGATAGTTTGGACAACGAAGCCGTTTCCCGCACACTGGAACATGGCGTGGATGATTATTGTATTGCGGTAATGGCAGATAGAATGGGATTGCAAAATGAAGCAACTATTTATTATAAAAGAGCAGATTATTATAAAAATCTTTATGATAGTTCTACTCATCAAATGAGAGGGAAAGATAGTAATGGAAAATGGCGTACTTCATTCAATCCATTAACCGCTACTTCACCTATGAATAACCCTGGAGATTATACCGAAGCCAATGCCTGGCAATACTTCTGGACTCCGGCTCAATATGATATAAATGGAATGATGAAACTATTGGGTGGAAAGAAAAAATTTACCCAACAACTGGATAGCTTTTTTACTATCAAAACTCCGAACCCTAATAAGTATTTAGGACAGGAAGCTATGATTGGTCAGTATGCTCATGGTAACGAACCCAGCCATCATATAGCGTATTTATATGCATATTCTGATAGTCCCAGAACAGGACAGCGATTGATACATCAGATTATTAATACTTTCTATAATAATACTCCAGATGGAATGATTGGTAATGATGATTGTGGACAGATGTCGGCATGGTATATTTTATCTACACTTGGTTTTTACCAGATTAATCCTGTAAGCAATCAATTCGTTTTAGGTGCACCACAAGTAAAGAAAGCAACCATCTATTTGCCAGCAGGTAAGAAGTTAGTGATCAATGCTGAAAATATTTCTTCTCAAAATATCTATACTAAAGCTGCCTATTTAAACAATAAAATAATTAATGAACCATATATAACCTATCAGCAGATTATGAATGGTGGTAACTTAAATTTTATCATGGTCAAATAACAAGTCAAATAAAACATCATGAAAATTATTCGTGTAACATCAATCCTATTAATTTCATTTTTTACATTTATCTCAATTTCATTTAATATGAAAAACAATCCGGACAAACATCAATCTATAAAGGTGGCAATGGCACAAATTATTTTTATAGATGGCGACTTATCAGGCAATTTAGTAAGAATAGAAAATGCTATTATAGAGGCTAAAGAAAAACAAGTGGATATAATTGTTTTTCCAGAATCCTGTTTGTTAGGTTGGATAAATCCAACAGCATTTGAAAGAGCTACCACAATCCCTGGAAAAGATAGTGATAAGCTATGTAGTCTGGCAAAAAAATATAAAATACATATCTGTATTGGTTTGGATGAAAAAGAAAATAGTAAATTGTATGATGCTGCAATATTAATTAATGACGATGGAAAAATACTTTTGAAACACAGAAAGATAAATGTATTACCTGAATTGATGACTCCTGCTTATTCAGTAGGCGATGGAATACAAGTTGTAGAAACTAAGTTTGGTAGAATAGGTGTACTTATTTGTGCTGATTCTTTTATGGAGAATTTATTGGATAGTTTGAAAGAAAAGAAACCCGATTTAGTTTTGATTCCTTATGGATGGGCAGCTGAGGGAAAGGACTGGCCAGAACATGGAAAAGAACTGATAAAAGTGGTACAAAATGCTGCAACTAAAATTGGTTGCCCAGTAGTAGGAGCCAATCTTATTGGACAAATATCTCATGGTCCTTGGACTGGGCAAATTTATGGTGGACAGAGTGTAGCTTTTAATCCAGCTGATAGTAGCTTAGTATTGGGAAAAGATAGAGAAAGGGAACTAGTGGTAATGACCATTAAACATTTAAAATAAAAGAGTAATTACCATGAAATATATCTTTATTGTTTTTGTATTATTATACAGCTTAAATATTTCAGCACAAACTTCAACTGCTTTTAATAAGCCCCCAGAATGGTCTAAGTCGGTAATCTGGTATCAACTATTTGTAGAAAGGTTTTGTAATGGAGATAGAAATAACGACCCTGTTATTGATAATGCTCCTAATGGTTGGAAAATTACTCCATGGACACAGAACTGGTATAAACAAGATGAATGGGAAAAAAGATCGGGCATGTCTTTTAATGAAACAATTCAACAAAGAAGATATGGTGGCGATCTGCTGGGGATATTGAATAAACTGGATTATTTACAGGAACTGGGTATAACTGCTTTGTTTATTAATCCTATAAACGATGCTCCCTCTTTACATAAGTATGATGCTCGAAATTATCATCATATAGATGTAAATTTTGGTCCTGATCCCATTGGAGATGAAAAAATAATTGCTAATGAAAATCCTGCTGATTCTACTACCTGGAAATGGACTTCGGCAGACAAACTCTTTTTAAAACTAATTAATGAAGTCCATAAAAGAGGCATGAAAATTATAGTAGATTATTCATGGAATCATACAGGCACTTCGTTCTGGGCATGGAAAGATCTGATTAAGAATCAGGAGAAATCTAAATATAAAGACTGGTACGAAATAGAATCTTTTGATAATCCTGCTACTCCCGAAAATGAATTTAAATACAAAGGATGGGCAGGTGTTACGGATCTTCCTGAATTGAAAAAGGTAAATATTACATCACAGAGAATATCGGGTCTTCCTTATGAGGGAGATATTAATGAAGGAGCTAAAAAACACATTTTTGCTGTAGCCAAAAGATGGTTGGTACCTGATGGTGATACTACCAAAGGAATAGACGGTTATCGTTTGGATGTTGCAGATCAGATAGGGATGGGTTTCTGGAAAGACTTTAGAAAACTGGTTCGTTCTGTTCAACCAAATGCCTATCTTATAGGGGAGATATGGTGGGAAAACTTTCCCGAAAAATTAATGAATCCTGAGCCATATGTAAAGGGAGATGTTTTCGATGCAGTAATGTTTTATCAGGCATATCGTCCGGCAAGATATTTCTTTGCTAATACTGATTATGGAATCAATGCACAACAGCTTAAGGATAGTTTATTATTTCAATGGAACAGGTTACCCATTGATAACCAATATGCTATGATGAATGTTTCTTCTTCACATGATGCTCCCCGTTTATTAACAGATTTCAATAATTCAAATAAGTACAAGTATTTGCCCGACTCACTTTCAAGGGTGAATTATAATCCTGGTAAACCATCTGATGAAAGCTATAATAGACTCCGTTTATATTTAGTACACTTATTTACTACCGTTGGATCGCCCAATATTTTTAATGGAGAAGAAATGGGTATGTGGGGTGCCGATGATCCTAATAACAGAAAACCTCTGTGGTGGAAAGAATTGAATTTTGAACCAGAAGTCAGAATGAATTCTAAATTGAATCATACAGAAACGGATGCTGTTGTATTTAATGAAAATCAGTATAACTGGTATAAGAAATTAATAAAGATTAGAAAGGATAATCCGGTACTTTCTTCAGGGAATATAAACTTCCTTAAAACGGAAGGTAAGATATTGGTTTATAAAAGATGGAATAATCAACAGGAGATACTGGTACTGTTTAATCTGGATAAAGCAACTGAAATGTTTAGCTTACCAGACAACAGTGTATACACAGATTTACTAACCAATCAGACGATTAAAGGAAACACCGTTGAGTTGAAACCTTTAACTGCTATGATACTAAAAAAGTTATAGATAAATTATATTTCAATGAAGATTTGTATGAATACTAAACAATTTATATCCCGACAAACTGCAGTTTGTTTGTTGATAATAATCTCCTTCAGATTAAATGCACAAACAGTACTTAAGAAGGAACAGTTTCAGCCTTTTCCTTTTGGTGCTATCAAGCCTGCTGGCTGGATAAAAGAGCAAATGCAGAAAGATATGAATGGCTTTGTTGGTCACCTTGATTCCTTAGTGCCTGCATTAATTTACGATCCTATCTATGCAGAGGGAAGATTGCAGAAACATAGTAAAGCCAAAGATCTTGGCAACTTAAAATCGGGGGATGCAGATGGAGATGAACAATATAAATGGTGGAATAGTGAAACACAATCCAACTGGTGGGATGGCTATATCCGCAATGCTTTTTTACTGAATGATACAACCGCAATTGCTAAGGTGAATAAGTATGTAACACACATTTTACAAACACAGGATACGGATGGATATCTTGGTATTTATGATTCATCATTACGGTATCATTTCGATGCCGAAAATGGAGAGCTTTGGTCAAAGACTACTTTGTACAGAGGCTTGCTTGCATACTATGAATGTACTAAAGATGCTACTGTTTTAAAGGCTTTGAAAAGAGCAGTTGATAATGTAATAATCAATTATCCAATCAATGCTTCAGAACCATTTAAAGTAGGAGAGGGCTTTACGGGTGGAGTAGCTCATGGACTTACATTTACGGATGTGCTGGATAAAATGTATCAAATAACCAGTGAAAAAAAATATAGAGAATATGCTTTATTTCTGTATCTGAATTATGCTAAAAATTTCTCTTCAGAAAAAGATGCACAATTGAAAAGTATTCTCGATAGTAGCTATCAGTTAAAGTATCATGGGGTGCATACTTATGAGCATCTAAGACCTTTATTGGTAGCGGCTTTTACCTCCGCAAATAAAGACTTACAAAAGGCTTTGGATATTTATATTAAAAGAATTAAAAGGGCTACTACCATTACAGGCGGTGCCATAGGAGATGAATGGATTGGTGGCAGAGAAGCCGATGAAACGAATGTAGGATATGAGTATTGTTCCTTATTGGAATTGATGGATAGTTATACTCTTTTGTTGCAAAAAACAGGGAAGAGTGAATATGCCTCTGCGGCGGAAAATATATTTTACAATGCCGCACAGGGAAGCAGAGATCCCAACAATTCTTGTATTGCTTATTTAAAGACGGATAATTCTTTTGAGATGCTGGGCACTAAAAACGGAGAGAAAGAAGAAGGCAGGAATCAGACGAGGTATAAATATTCTCCTGCTCATCAGGATGTTGCTGTATGCTGTAACCCCAATGCAGGAAGAATTACACCTTATTTTATTCAGTCAAGCTGGTTAAAAGAAGGAGATGAAACTATAGTTGCTGCTATGCTTGCACCTACTGTTCTCAATACTATTATTAAGAACACAAAGATTAGGATAGAAGAACAAACTGATTATCCTTATGATAACAGTTTTAAATTTATTGTACATACTGAAAATAATATTGCTTTTACTTTAAAAATTAAAAAACCTGATTGGGCAATCAGTATTAATACAACTGAAAAGTATACTATAGAAAATGGTTATATCACTATTAAAAAATTGTTTTCTAAAAATGAAATACTAACCATTTCTTTTAATACTGAAGTAATGGTTAAAGAGACAGCTCATGAAGAAAAATATTTTCAATACGGGGTTTTACTTTTCGCTAAACCAATAGGGGCTACAGAAATTTCCGGTAAAAAATATAAGGAAGGGTTTGAAGATAAAATGTATGCCCCTGTAAATAAAAATCAATATGAATTTATTTCAGGAAGTAAACCAGTGTATAAAGATGGAACTATAAAGGTTAGTCTGAAAAACAGTATAACCAGACAACCTGAAGAAGGATTGCTTATTCCTTTTGGAAGAACTATCTTAAGACAGGTAACTTTTAAGTAGAAATATATTTGTAAGATTTGCAGGCTATAAATTATTGAAAGCTATGTTTTATCAGTACCGGATTATCCATTTGCATTGGTAAACGGTTTTGAACCATCTGATTAATAACAATAGTATATATCTTCCTGCTTTCAAGGGTAAACACAAAACGGTCGTATCCGGGATAATTACTGAATTGCATATAACTTCCACTACGAATTGTTGTAAACTTTAGTAAAGTAGTATCTGTCAGATGATCAAGATAATAACGATTGGTATAATTTATTGTATCTCCGTTAGAATTGTACATTACAAAGTGGGTACTCATATTATTATCGGTTTGATTAGATGCTCCTTGTCCTATCGATGGTACACAAACCAGCAATCGTACTTTAGCAAATCCATTGGCCGGACTTACTGTATCTTTTTCCTCTATTACATTGGCTGCATTGGGTTTGGTGACAGTTGGGTTATAGTTATAATCTCGTCCTAAAGTTGTGAAAACAGAATATATTTTATTAGCACTAAAACTAAGTAAAGTATCGTAATAGTTTATTATAGTGTCTGTAGCATTGGTGTTTGATATTCCATAATTTTTAATGCGATAATTACCAGCATTTATCGAAATTATTTTTATTGCAGTATCACTTATAATTCCTTTTAAAAAATTATTATTACTCCAAATATCCCATTTGCTGTATCCAGCTAGGGTTCCATTGTAAGGAACTGGGTTTGAATTGCACAGCATAACTTTTGCATTCTGTGTATTGGTGGTTCCTAAATAGGTAATATTTTTATTGCAGGACAATATTGCAAAAGTGATTAATATATAATATGCTTTTTTCATGATTTGTATTTAATTGCTTTTGTATTAATTTATATAAACGAGTTAAAATGTAATAAAATTGTTTACTCAACGATTAAACAATTATTGTCAGATACCTGATTAAATAAAAATCTAAAGTTGAGTTTTAAAAATATAATAACGGCTTATTTGTAATAGTCTGCTATTAGCTACAGTTCCTCGTCCGGTAATATTACCTAATAAATCAGTAAGAGTGATTTCCTTAAGATCCTTAAGTCCGTAATTTAATCTGAATTCAGCACCAAAATATTTATAAATTTTACAGGAAAGCTCCAAGTCAATTCCATAGTCAAAAGTATCATTTTGACTGCCTTTTGAATTAAGAAGGTTACTGATTTCTGGTCCAATTATTTCTATGAAAATATTTGGAAGTTGATAAACAAACATGAAGGGCAATGATGCATAAATGAGATTTTGATTTTGGGTATTTTCGGCATAATCTTTAAAATCACATCCTTTTTCGGGAAAGAGTAAATCAGGTTGAAAAATAAATTTCTTATTCAGGTTTAACTGAGAAAAAACTCCAACATTAAAACCTGTTTTAACAGACATTGAATTACAAATGATGTCGGCAAACTTTGTGAAATTTAGCCCAGTTTTAATTTCGAAGTTTGTTTGACTTAATGAATTACAAGTGAGTTTTGCAATTGCAAATATCAAAAGAATTATTTTTTATGTTGTGTAATTTTGAGTTATACCAATTTACTTAATAATAAGCCGATTAAAATAACCTAAAAACTTTATTCGAAAGGTCACTTCATTTAAGATTTTGTCTCATAGCCGACAGGCTCTGTTCATACACCACCACTGCACCTACTCCTTGTCTCTCCCACTAAAGTGGGCTCAACATTTTGGCATACGCCAAAACCGGACCGGCTGATGTGGCTTGTGTATGAACGGGTGAATAAGCGGATATTAGCTAATTGCTTTGTTACCCTAAAATTATCATAAAAATAATAAGCATAAAGTGCTATAAAATGGGAGAGTTTGTAATGAAATTTATCGGCACTTTATTAGGATAAATGGTATTATTGAAAACCGAAAATAAATAAGTTAGTATTATAAATAAATTTCTTAGGATTAAAAATAGCTGAATGACTAAACGCTGCAAAAAGTAATTTTAATTTTACCCCATAAAGAATTCTTAGATACTCACAAACCTATTATATTAGCCAAAAATTAAACCCTCACTTATGAGAAAGTATATTGGTGTTTTAATATTTGTAGCTAGTGGTTTTGTTCTATGCAGTTTTCATAAAACTCCATCTTGTGATACTATAAAAAATGGACGCTTTCATTTTTATCCAACAGGTTCCAATGGCAAACATTATATAATCGATCGTAAGGATTCTATTCAATCTGAAATTGATTTCAAAACCTATGAAATGTCAGTCTGGAATGTAAACTGGTTGTCGGATTGTGTTTTCTATCTTAACTATAAAAGCGGTCTTTCTTTTAAAAATGATATGGAAAGAAAGGCATATGAAAACGCTTTAATTAAAGTCTCCATTACAAAAGTTACCGATCAATATTTTACCTACAAATCATTATTAACTATGGGCAGCTATAAACAAGAGTTTAATGATACTATGTGGTTTAAGGAAAAGTAGTCCTTGAATTTTTACAATCATAAATCAATCTTTCCAAGAGAATAATAAAGGTAAGTAATGATTTTTATTAAGAAAATTGAATATATATTTCTGTAATAAATTTTATCCTTTCAAATTTGTACACAAATAAAGTGATTTATAGGGCGGCAATTAAATCACTGTAAGATTGATCAATAAGATTTGATTTCTCTAGTTCAAATAAAGAATAGTAATAATCGCATTGCCCTTTTAATTCGGTTATAGTAAATTGTTCTTTAGCATCTATTGCTTCTACTTCTATAAAAGTGCCTAATCCTGCTACTGTATCGAAATGAAATTTTACATTATCAATAAAGTAAATCTTCCTTCTTTTGTCTACTACAATCTTTATTCCAAGCTGCACCGTTAATATATCTTTCAGCGCTTTATCTGGAGTATGCTGATAGAGAATAACTTCCGATAATTTAGCATCTGCAGTATTTTCTCTTTGATAGTTTATTAAAGCGTTTTCAATAGTGCCTTCTCTTAGTTTAAGTCTACCTTTTGGAGCATTAAAATAAGTATCTATCTGATGATCCTCGCCTTTATATTTTGGATTGAGTGTAAGCAATTTTTGTTCATAAAATGTCAGTTCATTTACGCTAGCTTTAAACTCAAAGTTTTTGATATTCATAAATATATTTTATAAAATTTGTACAATCATTATACCTGTAATTTGTTTGCTTTTTGTTTTTCAAATTTTACTCTAATTAAAGCTTTTAGCAATGATGAATGCTGCTGCAGCGGCTGCTATCCCTATCAGTGTTACTTTCAGTGCGCCCTTTACAGGAGGCTGTCCGGTAACTTTACTTTTGAAGTATCCAAAGATGAAAAGACATATTACCGTCAGCACCGCCGATCCCAATAATCCTTGGTATGGAGTGTTGGTTATAAAGTAAGCAGATAAAGGAATAAGCCCACCTATTATATATGAAATACCAATAGTGCCTGCACTGTTTCTGGCACGGTTCGCATCTGGTTTTTCTAAGCCTAATTCAAAGCGCATCATGAAGTCTACCCACTTGTCTTTATCCTTCGACATTTCTTCAGCTATGATATCCTGTGTCTGTTTGCTAAGACCATATTCTGCAAAAACATCTCTTACTTCCTGCTTTTCTTTATCCGGCAAATTCTCCACTTCGTCATACTCTCTTTTAAGCTCGGATTGATAATGTTCCTGTTCTGTTTTTCCTGCCAAATAACCACCTAATCCCATAGCAATACTTCCTGCCACTATTTCGGCTATACCTGCTGTAATAATTACGGTATTACTATGAACTGCTCCACTCAGTCCTGCAGCTAATGCAAAAGGAACGGTAAGACCGTCGGACATTCCTATTACTATATCGGTTATAAATTCGGAGCTGGCTAAGTGTTCTTCTTTATGTGAATGGTCCATATGAAAAGTAGTATTAAATTTATTTATGTTGTTGGAATAACCACTCAATCATTAGTGGATCTATATAGGCACCCAACCAGGAAAAATGACCTATACCAGGATAGATTGTAACACCAGGACGTGCGCCTGCTTTTACGAGCGCTGCATTCATATTGTAAGTATGTGCTGGACTAACTGCAGGATCGTCTGCTCCATGATAAATCCAGATTGGTATATGCTTGATGGTTGTAGCTTTCGAAGTATCGCCAGCTCCACAGACAGGTACGGCTGCTGCAAACAAACCAGGGTATCGGGTTATAGCATCAAAGGTGCCAAATCCACCCATCGATACTCCTGTTATATATATTCTGTTAGTATCAATTCTTTCACTTTTACAAAGTTGTTTTACCAGCTTTATCAAGAGCTCCATTGGTACCGATGGTTGTGGTTTTATTACATAATTAAAACTGTCTTTATACTTCGAAAAATTCGACCAGGACTGTTTTTCCGGGCATTGTGGTGCCAGCAAATAAGAAGGGTGAGTAAGCATCATCTGATCGGTGGCAAAATTCATTACACCCCATTTTAATTGTGCCTCATTATCTCTACCTCTTTCCCCAGATCCGTGGAGGAAAATAACTAATGGGAACGAATGTGAAGTGTCATAATCAGGACTCAATAATCTGTAAGGCAGCGTGTCCCCTTTATGATTACTGTAGTAATTAAAACTAAATCTGTTAGATTGTGCAAATGCGGAATGATTACTAAGTATTAATAAAGTAAATATTATCCCAATTGCTTTTAATATATTTTCCAGGATATTCATAAGTTAGGTTTGTATCCTTTATTTAAAAAAAAGGATACTGATAAAGAAATATATCCCTGCTATTGCTATTGCCAGACTCATATACCAAAGTGGTTTTCTCTTAGTTAATATAGCAATTGCAGAAATGGCAATAGCTATTTGAAAGAAGGTGACAGATCTTGCTAATACAATATGTTTATCAAGATTTTCGTGCGATTCTTCTTCAAACATTTCGGCCTGTTGTTTTATTCCTTCTTGTTCTTTTTTATACTTTTCTACTGCAGAAGCATCAGCCTTACCGTTTAACAATTCTAAGGTTTTAATTTCCCCTTTTATTCCTTTTGCCTGATAATATGCCCACTGATCGGATGCTTTAATCTGATTAATTAGTGCTTCATTTGAATAGTGCCCCGCCATTAATCCAGTAATGGCTGCAAATACAGCTATCAGTGCTGTAGATATTGCAACATACATTGACCATCCTTTCTCGTGTTCATGATGCTCACCATGTATTTCTTCGGATGCTTTTTCATGAATTGCCTCGTGCAAATGTTCAGTAGGGATTTCTATCTCTTCCATAATTTTCGTTTTTTTATTTGATTAAAAATAAGTTTAACAATAGTATCAGTTTACAAATCTATGGTTCAATTTCTAAAATGGTATTTTTATACCATTATTAATACAATTTAATAGTTACAATATAATTAGATGATTAATCAATTTACTTTGTAGAGGCAATTAATAGTATAAACTAGATATATGAATGAAATATTAAGAGTAGATAATGTAAATAAACATTTTTACGAACCGGAAGATTTCCATGTATTAAAAGATATTTCATTTAGTATTGAGCATGGCGAATTTGTTTCACTTATAGGAAAGTCAGGATGTGGTAAATCCACGTTATTGTATCTTTTAAGTACATTAGATACTGAATATCAGGGGATTATAACCATCAATGACACAGTTGTAACAGGACTTAGTCAGAACGCTTTGGCTAATTTTAGAAATGAATATATTGGTTTTGTTTTTCAGTTTCACTTTTTATTACCTGAATTCACGGTGTTGGAAAATGTAATGATGCCCGCACTTAAGTTAAAAAAATATAACCGAACAAGGATTGAGGAAATGGCATTAGAAAAGCTGGAATTAATGGGTATGGATTCTTATGCTAAAAAACTTTCCAGCAAACTTTCTGGTGGACAACAACAAAGGGTAGCTATTGCAAGAGCTTTAATAAATGAACCGCTAATTATTATGGCTGACGAACCAACTGGAAATCTTGATAGTGCAAATACAGAAATAGTATTTGATATTTTTCAGAAACTTTCTAAGAATGGCAATACGATAATCACTGTTACACATGATGCAGATTTTGCAAAACGTGCTGATCGTATAATAGAAATGGTTGATGGAAGGATACCAGAAAAGGGGCGAATTGTATAAAAATCTAAATATAGTTTATTCTATAACGAATTGCCTTTCTGTTGATTTATAAATATACTAGAGTTTAATGAAAAAAAGGCGCTAAATATTTTTTAACTAAGAAAATGGGATAAAGATTTTGTTACAAACTCAATTTATTTTAAATATAAGTAGTAGTATCTTTCTCAAAAAATCCTGTATCATTAATGACTTGGTTAAAAAAATATTTACCGCCTTTATATTATATTACTATTTAAAGTTTATTTATTAGTAAAAACCTATGAATAAATTTATTAAAACGTTATCGTTTAATAAATTTCTGAATAGCAGACTCATATGCATTATTACTGTATACCTTAATAATATATGTACCTGATAACAATCCCGATACATTTATTTGGTATTGGTTGTTACCTTCATTAGCCAATATTTTTTCTTCTTTTATTATTCTACTGCTCATATCGGTTATTAATACAGTTGAATATTGAGTAATTGGTGAACTTACAATTACGGTTAGTTTTTCTATTGCTGGATTAGGAAAAATACAGGTAATAATAAACTTGTTTGCACTATTCCCCTTAATTAAAACAGTATTGCTAATGGAGGATTTTCCATTTATGTCAATTTGTTTTAAACGATAATAATTGGCTCCGTCAGTAAAGCTATTATCCGTAAAGTGGTACGTTAAATTGTTAGTGGAATTGCCATTTTGAGCAGCGGTTTCTATGTAACCTATTTTATTGAATTCAATTCCATTAAAACTATGTTGTACTTCAAACCCTTTATTATTTTTTTCATTAGTTGTAATCCACGTAAGCAGGTTTTTATTGTCTTGTTTTATGCCTTTAAACTGAATCATTGATACAGGAAGAGGAGCAACTACATTGATTACATAATCTTCTGTTTCTCCGCTACCAAATGTAGTACAAGCATCCGTGGATGCATTTGCATTGCCAGGTAAACGGGATCTTATTCTCATTAAAGTATTGCCAAGAAGAGCTGCTGGGTCAACTGTAAAAGTAATGCTGCCAGTAGCTGCATTAGTAGTTATTTGAGTCCATTCACTTGCATCAAATACACCATCTTGATTCCAGTCAAACCATACTGAAGCGATTGAAGCTGCACTAAAGGTTGTATTTAATGTGTACGTAGCGCCTACTGATAGATTGGGAACAATAGTTGTATCTGTAAAGATATTATAACCGTTTGTTGGTGCTCCAGTTGAACTATTAGTTAATTTAGTTCCAGGTATATCCACCTCGTCTATTGATGGGGTAGTAGCAGAATGTAATGTTGTGCCAGTATTGGGGCTACAAGCACAAATCATAGCAGGGTTTATTTTTAGATACAGGTAACTTGAAAAGGCATCGTTACCACTACAAGATATTTTTCTACGGAAATATGTTGGTGTAGTAATGCCTGTAGAACTGTAAGTAGAGTTTGTTTCTCCACTAATATCGGCCCAGCTGGTTGTATCGGCCGAAGATTGCCATTGGAAAGTTAATCCTGTTGTTCCTGTTGAAGCTCCTGTTACAGCTAAAGTAAAACCACTGTTTGGGCAAATCGATGTATCTGCATAAGTAATTATTCCTCCAATAGGTGAACCATTACAAGAAGTTCCCTTTACGATATTGATTATGTAGTCTTCTGTTTCACCACTTCCAAATGTGGTACAAGCATCGGTAGCAGCGTTTGCGTTTCCTGGTAAACGAGATCTTACTCTCATCAGCGTATTACCCAGTAAAGCAGCTGGGTCAACCGTAAAAGAAATACTTCCAGTTGTAGCATTGGTTGTAATTTGAGTCCATTCAGTTGCGTCCAATACGCCATCCTGATTCCAGTCGAACCACACAGATGCTATAGATGCAGCACTGAATGTAGTATTCAATGTATAGGTTACACCTGCCGAAAGGCTAGGAACCATGCTTGTATCACTGAACAAAGTATAGCCATTTGTGGGTGCGCCAGGAGAACTATTGGTAAGGTTTGTACCTGGAATATCTACTTCATCTATAGAAGGTGTTGTAGCAGAATGTAATGTAGTACCATTATTAGGGCTACAAACACAAAAAGACGGTGGATTCAAAGATACTTGAACCATAGTTGAATAAGAATCGGTTCCGCTACAACTTACTTTTCTTCTGTAGTAAGTTGCGGTTGTAATTCCTGCTGTTACCGTTGTTGTAGGGTTTACCTCACCAGCAATGTCTGTCCAGTTAATACTATCTGGAGAAGATTGCCATTGATATGATAGGCCAGATACCCCCCCACTTGAATTTGTAACACTTAAATTAAATGGAAGATTTGGGCAGATAGTTGTTACCGATGATATGGTAGTACCGCCAACTGGTGTACCTGTACAAGCAGGTAATAACTGAGATATGGTGATACTATCTAGGTATAAATAGCGTTTATTGGCTGCTGAGTAACAATTAAAACCAAAATAATAAGTTCCAGCTGTTGGAGCGGTGAATGTAGCCGTTATTTGTTGGAATGCTGTGTTCGATAATGATGGATTATCTGAAAGTACAGTCGTTTGATCAGCTACTGTATTGCCGGTACCAACTGTAATTTTAAGACTTTCCAGACTGGTTGCCCTTCTAACTCTTGTCCATAAGGTAATTGTAACCGGATTTGTATTTAAATTCAATGCAGGTGTAATAGCCCAAGCATCAGCAGCATTTGTAGTATTATACATAAGCTGCATCGATTTTGTACCATTATATGCATAAGTAGCAGTTGTATTTTGTGTCCAGGTATTGCCTGTTCCATTATTAATGATAGTCCAGCCTGCAGGAGGAAAAGTTCCTTCAAAACTTTCCTGCAATAAAGCTTGACTAATTCCATTAATGCTGAATAATACAATTGCCAAGAATAATAGATAAATTCTTTTCATGTTCTAATTAGTTTTGTTAATATTAATTTTTACTCCCGACGAAAATAAGGGTAATTAATTAAATTTAACTAAAAAAATAATTTAAAACAGATAAATTATGAAAAGAACTTTAGAGTTTATCTAATTAATAAACAAACAATATATTATTAAATATTATATACAGTGAAAATTAATGAATGTTAATTAGTACAATTAGTAATTCTTCTTTTCTTCCATACATTTCTTTAACCAGAATGAAAGACCTAATAGTATTAACCCACTTATTACCGATATTATAGCTATCCTACCATATCCATTTGCATAAATACCAAGGGTTTGTAAAGAGTTAATATTGGCACCTGCCGACTCGTCAGGTATAGACATTAAAGAACCAATATAACCAGCTAGATATTGTCCATAAGCGCTAGCAAGAAACCATACTCCCATCATAAAGCCAACAATTCCAGTAGGCGATAATTTAGTAATTACGGATAAGCCAATAGGGGATAAACACAATTCTCCTGTAGTCATAAACAAATAACCTAAAGCATATATCAATAATGGAATTCTTCCTTCACTATTAGCATAATGTGCACCATAAGCCATTAAATAGAATCCAAATCCTAATTGAGCAAGTCCTAGTGCAAACTTTACTGCAGCATTTGGCTCTTTTTTTCTATTTGCAAGCCATATCCATAGCGCTCCAAATATTGGACTTAAAGCTACAATCATAACCCCGTTGATTGAATTGTTTAGTGCAGCGGCGGAAAGAATATGACCAAAGAAATGCAGGTTCACATTTCTATCAGTAAATAAATTAAGGGAACCTCCTCCTTGTTCATAAAACGCCCAGAATAATATGCTGAATGTTATTAGAACCAAAGCTGCAACCATTTTTAAAAATGATTCTCTGCCTTTTTGCCAGCTTACCCATAAAGCATAAATATATGAACCAAATAAGAGAATGTTTAATACAATAGGATAATAGCTGAAATTGTTCAGCATATATATAAATAAAGGAATACAACATATACTGGTACCAAATATCAATAAATCTGTTTTTGTAAGCCAGGATGGTTTGTCTAATCCTGCCTTAAGCGGAGGAAGTCCTACCGGACCAAGTGATTTTTGTCCTTTAACAAATACCAGTAAACCAACAATCATAAATATCCCTGCAATACCAAAACCTAGGTTCCAGTTGATCGTTTCTCCTACATATCCACAAAGGAAGCCCCCTAATATAGATCCTAAATTGATACCCATATAAAACAAAGAGAATCCAGCATCTCTTCTCCCATCATTATTGGCATAAAGACTACCTACCATGGAAGATATATTCGGCTTGAAAAAAGCGTTTCCAACTACTACCGTTGCTAGGCCAGCATAAAAAAAGGCTTCTCCTTGAAAAGCAAGCATAAAACTTCCAAATATCATTAATATGCCACCCCAAAGGATTGATTTTCTATAACCCAGTATTTTATCTGCAAGCAATCCTCCAAAAATCATCATGGCATAAATCAGAGATTGCTGTGTTCCATATATCAGATTGGCCTTAGCATCTCCATAATGAAATACTTTGGTCATATAAAGTATCAGTAAGGCCCGCATTCCATAAAAAGTAAATCGTTCCCACATTTCTGTAAAAAACAATAGATATAATTGTTTAGGGTATTTACCTTTAAAGCTTTGAATTTCCTGAATACTTATTTGTTGCATGGGCGCTAATTTATGAGGAACCTGTATTACTACAAAAATAATTACAAGAAAATCATTGCAGTAACAGAACAATTTTTGTATAATTATACTCTAGCCCTTTAAGGTTAAATAACTATTTTTAAATTTTCAATATATCATAGAAAACAAGGGTATAATTACCAAATATTCATTAAGATAAATGTTACTAATGGTTTAAAAAAAAGTTTCATCTTAAATTTATAAAATGACTATGGATTAAAGTGTTTTAATTTGTTTAGAAGCCTTTTTAATCATTAAACTTTACCATTATTACATTTTTAACGCTTTAATTTAAATACATAGTGGTCTTTCTTATATTTTTGAATGGTATTATGAACTATAAAGCAGTTGCAGTAAAATTATTATTAATCCTTTTTGTACTTATACTCAATATCACTATAGCTGAATCTCAGATTAGAAAGGTTGCAGGTATTGTTAGGGACAAGCAAAGTGATGAACCTCTTCCGTATGTTTCGGTATATCTTTCCCATATTAAGAAAGGTGGAATTACAGATTCTTTGGGTAAATTCGTAATTGAGTCCGAATACTCCTTTTCTAAGGATACGCTTAGAGTAACTGGTATAGGATATAAAGAAGTTAATATACCGGTTATTGCTTTAAAAGATTCTCTATCGCTTACCATCAAATTAGAAATCCTTCCTCCAAAAACTGAGGTAATGGTTAAGAGTAAGTATAGTAGGGCTTTGTGGTTCTGGAAGAAAATAATGAAGTATAAGTACAAGCACATTCGTTCATATTGGGATAATTACAACTATGAAGTTTACAATAGATTAGAACTAGATTTAAGAAATATCAGTAAAGAAAAACTAGCAGGAAATAAATTAATGAAACCTTTTGGTTTTGTTTTAAACTACATAGATACAACATCAGAAGAAAAGCCTTTTCTGCCGGTGTACTTAGCAGAAACATTATCGGATTATTATTTTCAAAAAAGCCCCAGAAAAACACATGAAGTAATTAAAGCAACCAAAGTAGATGGTATAGATAACGAAAGTGTATTAAGACAATTAGGAGCTACTTATCAGAATGTAGATGCTTATGCAAACTTTATTCCAGTTTTTGATAAAAATTTTATAAGTCCATTCAATGATAATGGTGATAAGTATTACATTTTTAAACTACTGGATACTCAATA
>Ga0208259_1000105_pt1 | contig 32280 bp, 43 predicted proteins | sample CryBogCBH22May08_FD_184618 | JGI IMG/M metagenome (GOLD analysis project Ga0208259, IMG submission 184618) | Freshwater microbial communities from Crystal Bog, Wisconsin, USA - CBH22May08 (SPAdes) | ecosystem: Environmental > Aquatic > Freshwater > Lake | place: Crystal Bog, Wisconsin, USA... | reverse complement strand
CTTTAATGCATTGCAATCGCAATTATCCGGTGCTTCATAGCGGGCATGCCGCATGCATGGCCTTTGCCGGTGCAATTGCCGCATGCTCCGGGGCATGGGAAAACTTTAATATCGCCCATTGCTTTGCGAATCGCTGCGTTTGTCTCAGGCTTGCCATGATCAGTGCTTTTTACTTTGCGGCCAATAGATACCGCAATAAATTCTCCGCGTGTAACGGGCAAAGCGCGAACATGGTTAACCATTGCTTCGCTTGAATTGTGCCCGCTAGAAATGTTCAATTGATAATTGATAGGCCATTGGTATAAAAAATCATATGCCAATAGCACTGCAAAGCTTTTTGAATAACCGTATGCGCGCGCGTTTGGCGTGAAATGCAATAAATTCATCCAAAATTTGACGTCAGACACACCGGAGAAATCGCCGTCAACATACAAACGAAAATCGAATCCATTGGTTTGCTTTGCCGCAATTTCAGTGAATTGCGCATGGATTACCGCTGGAGCAAAACGCAATAAAAATGCATTTTGAACCATACGGGCAAATGCCGCAGGGTATCGCCAAGCGCGGTAAGAATAACAAAAATCGATGCAATCGCCAGCTCCGGGGCATGTAACGCCGGGCAAAGTAGAAAACGATACAAACGGCAATTTGCTATTGCCGCCCATTGCGAAAATAGAGAATCGGGGCATGCAATCGGCAAAAAGCTTTTGAAGCTTGGCAAAATTGGTTTGCCATGCAATGGATGCAAATGCCGGATCGTCGATTAGAGTTTGCAATGCCTGATCAATTGCTTCGCGATCGTCATTTTGTACCGCCACTGCGAGAATTTGCAGTTTCGCAAATTTAGGGGCATTGGTGAATTGTTTAATTGTCATTTAATGGGCTCCAAGGGTTGATTGAAGTTTGATTATAGGTTAAAAGTTTATCCTATCATTGGTGTAAACCCTATGTTTTCATGCAATTTGTGCATAACGTTTTGAAATAGTGGAATTCAAGAGGAAAAGAAAAAGGGAAAAATCCTAGGCCATGAGCTGCCTGGAATGTATAGGCTGACACCGCAAAAGCACGGGTTAAATCTTGAGCGTATCAGTCCGCGCAATCAATAGCATTCAGGCATGGTTTGTCTCTGATAACTATAGGGAGAGACATATAAGCGCATAGGGTTCGGGACATCGGGAAACGTCAGACTGGCGAACCAAAAACCCTGAGAATGATTGGTCCCTTTCCTTCCACAAATTACTGACCCGCCAGTCATTAACAAATCCCCCCAGCCTTAGACCCCCCCAGCCTTAGACCACCTGGGGAGAGGGGGTAGCCCTGGAAAGGAATGCTTATGAGGGGGGCCGGTCACCCAATCCCGAAATTTTCACAAAAACTTTTACCCCAACATTTAACCAGTAAAGCCAAATACAGAAAACACCTATACAATTCCCCCTGTAAAAATTTTTACCCCAAAATATTCCGACGAAGCAAACACGGTGTGGGCAGAGGACTGTTAATCCTTGAAGGCTGGTTCGATTCCAGCGGTCGGAGCCACTTACTTGGAGCATTGCATGGAATGGAAACTAGCGAATCCTATTGAAGATGTGCAAGAAATTGTCAACATCGCAGATCAATACTTTGTGGACACTGGAGGAATTCTCCAAAAGAGCAAAGAGATATTCCGCAAGAATGTGACTGTTGCTGCTACTGTCCAACTGTTCGACAAGACTAAAGAGTTTCTAGCAGTGTGTCGGGAAAACAAGGAAGATAATGAGCGTATGCTGGCTTACTGCTGGTACGATAGGTTTGGATACACAACGTACTCCCATGAAGAGATTTCCAATGCCAAGTTCCACCACGTAGAGACTGACCTGTCTGCTAGGCTCAAAATACGCCTTATTGACGAAATGATTGACCAGCATATACTATGGGCATGGACTAACAATATTCCGGTCATTTGCTCTACCAGCATTCGACCTGAACACGATGTGTTTATGAAGCTTCACAAACGGCGTGGATTTACTGTTAACGGTTCCTACGCTTGGATTCGGACTGAAGAAGGATTGAAATGCTTGACGAAATAAGGCCAGAAGGGCAGGATGTTTCTTCTGAGAAGAAGAAAGAACAAGCCAGGGCTTATGCTGCCAAAAAACGTGCCGAGAAACGTGCACAGAAATTGGCTACCGGACAAGCATTGCCAAAAGAGCCCAAAATTGCTATCCCCAATACTGGTGGTCGCCCCAAATCTGTGGTTAATCGAGTAACTGAATATGGTGCCTTGTTTAACAAACTCAATGACGAACATATTGCCAAAGGGTTCCCGCCCTTGAAGACGGCTATGGAAGTGCTTATTGAGGCTATGCAATCTGATGAGCTGGATATTAAGGATAAGGCTAAAATCGCTGATAAGCTGGCACCCTTCGAATCTAGCCGTGCGCCAATCATCTCGATTGAACACGTTCAGAATATCTCCAAGGAAGAAGAAGTTACGGCTGATGACGCTTTGGAAGACTTTATGGAATCACTTAGAAAGGTGTAATATGCCGCTAAAATCTGGAACATCGAAAAAAACTCTTGAGAAAAACATCAAGACTGAAATTAAGGCTGGTAAAAAGCCTGACCAAGCCGCAGCAATAGCATATGCTATGAAACGGGATTCTGACGACAAACGTAAACGGAAAGGTTAATCCTATGTCTACCAACTTTTTGTATGCCCAAGCGCCTAACCGCAAAGGCAATCATTCGACCAAGACCGCTGAACACAAAACTGTTCCTAGCGGCTCTGGCTTGCTGTCTACACCCAAGGGTTCTCAAGGCGCTCCTAAAGCCCGTGACGCCTTTGGTAACAACAACGTAGCAGCTATGAAGCAACCTGTTAAATTGTGCAAACCCGTGGGTTATGACGGCGCTATCCATAATGATGGCTACCTGAAAAACTCCAGCTACTTGAAGTGAGGCTTATATGTCTGCATACGGAACCGTAATTTCTGGCGGTAAACAGATGAGCAAGGGCCTTACCAAAGGCATTAATGGCAAGCTGGATGGATTGGAAGACCGCCGTGAGCGTTCCAAAACCATTGCTGGCGCTGTTGTTAACGCTTATAAGGTGAACACCTTGTCTGACCAACATACCCAAAACATTCGTGGTGGTAAATTTACTGCCGGTACTCGTCCCGCAAAGGTCTAATATGATTATCGAAGCATTTGAACGCGACATTGAAAACAAAATTTGGGCTGTCGAAGGAGAAGTAAAAGTTCTCTTGCACGAAGCCTTTATTGCTCTTCACAAACCACAAGTTGGTGATGAGATTGACCACGAGAGTATTGAACCCCCTGCTAACCAATAAGGAATTTTATGGCACTGTATGATATTGAATCCCTCAAAGAAGACCTTCCCACAGCCAAAGAACTGGCACAGTTTGTGTATGACAAGACAGGCATTTCGCTTGATCTTGTTGGCAAACCCAAAGCTGACCAGTATTTGGCTGCAAAGAATGCCCTAGAGGGTAAAAAGGTTCCTGTTGAATACACGAGTGATACGAATCCTTATGTAGACAAAAAGGAATTGATTCCTCAAGACGAGTTGAAGGCATTGCCTGAGCGCTCCAAGGATTTACCAGATATTGATAGCCGCATTCATTTCTTTGGTGCGACCAATATGCCGCATCCTCTTGATCCACAATCTGACCGCAAAGTTCAAATCGACTTCTACAAGTACGATAACGGCTCCATTACCTATCAAATTAATGGCCCCGTGGAACAAATTGCTATCGGTGAGCGTATCAACAAGTACGGTATTAAGCAGCCTGAGCGCTATGGCTGGATTGATCCTCGTACTGAAGAGATTTTGCTCAAGCGTCCTGATGGAACCTTTACCGAAAAAGGCCGTGGCATTTACGCTTACTGCATTGGCGAAAAAGGCGGCGGTATCTGGCCCATGATTGACCGCAACTTCTTGGCTCACATTGAGAAGAACGTAACTAATCCGTGGGCATAATGGAAGATTATGCTGTCGTTTTCCGGCAAAAGCTATCTGGTCAAGCAGAAGTATGCGCTCGTAAAACCCTGGAGACATTGCAGAAAGACCTGCAAGGGGCGAAAGCCCTTTCTCCAGAGGATATTTACTACCTTACTTCTGCTGCCCAGATACTGCTAACAATGCGCGATTACTATGGCCAAGAGTGAAGCCAGTAGTTACATTCAACCAATTTACAAAGAACGTGCATTAAAGCATTTGGTTAAGCTTGCCGGTGGTAAGCAGTATCTCAAGTATTTGGATGAAGAACAGATAAGGGCGATGCACATTGCCAGGGACAAGATTGCAAAAGATATGCAATTTAATACCCTGAAATGGTTTCGTCCTTTTCCTTATCAATCAAAATTCTTTGAGACTGGCGCTAAGTATGCTCGTCGAGGAATGATTGCTGCTAACCGTGCTGGCAAAACTATTGCTTCGACCTATGAAACTGCATATCACCTGACTGGTAAATACCCAAAGGACTGGAAAGGCAAGCGCTGGGACAAGCCCATCATTGCTATGGCTTCTGGCGAATCCTGGGAACAGGTTGCCAAAACTCTTCAATCTAAATTGCTTGGCTGCGATGACATTAAACAGTCCTATAAGCTGGGAACAGGTTCGATCCCACTCGAAGATATTGATGAAAAATCCATCCGAACGGACGGCGCAAACGTGCTGGCTATTGAAGTCTGGCACGTTACTGGCGGAAAGTCCAAGCTCTACTTCTCTAACTACACCCAACAAGTTCGACACCTACAAGGCTTTGAACTCGACCTCGTTGTACTCGACGAACAACCGCCAGATGAGACTTTTTCAGAGCTTGTTGTCCGTACAGCAGCTCGAAATGGACAGGTTATATGCTCATTCACCCCGCTAAAGGGTCTATCTGGGCTTGTCCGTAAGTTCTGGGACAACATTGAGGGCTACTGTCACGTTCGCGTCACCTGGAATGACATTCCCTATGAAAACGAATGGGGTGAGCCTTTCTTTTCCAAGGAAGAGCGTGAGCAATTGTCACGAGACTTTATGCCTTGGGAGCGTGAATGCCGGATAAACGGTATTCCAATGGTCGGCAAAGGTGTTGTATTCCCAATGCTGAAGTGGCCTACTTACAAAGGAATTGACGTTGACCTTAAATCTAATGAAAAGATGGAGCGTATCATTTCTTTTGACTTGGGAATTAAGAATGACCCGACTGTCATATCGTTCCTTTTCCGCGATCCAGTCGAAGAAATCATATATCTCCACCGTCAAATTACCGTTCCGCAAGGCGAAACACCGGATGAATACGTCCATTATCTATTGGACAGAGAATCTAGGAATGTTCCTATTGCTTTGCCTCACGATGCCGGAACGGCTGGTCGATATACACTGACCGAGCAGTCAGTAAGAGAAGTTTTTGAAGACAATTACAACCTAAATTGCATTCCAGGTGCTATTCTTAATCCTCCGAATGACCAAGGAAAGGTTACAAACCACATTTCCTACGGTATTAACGTCATGCGTACCGGAATGGAGCGTGGGACTTTTATGATTAACGAATCTTGCGTAGAGTTTCTGGATGAAGCCCGAAATTACGCCATTGACGATGCCGGAAAGTTTCTTGGTAGTGATGACCACATTGATTCTGCCCGTATTGGTATACTCGCACTAATTCAAGGTCATGGTGAATCAATGGTTAGCCGCGCTAATACTTTTGCAAGACGCAGACCAGAGGCTTTAGATGGTAAAGTCCAACAAATATAGGATACAAAATGCTTGATCGTCAAAATCTGATCGTGCCTTACATTGAAGCACCGGCTGGCAACAAGGGTATTGAATTCCAAGTTGCCCATGAAGTTTATCTAAAAATGGTTGATTACTTGCGACTCACGCAAGCCAAGAATACGTTCAACCGTCTTTCTGATTACCATTATCTGAATATTGCCGTAAGCAATTCTACAGAGCCAATCCGAGGCATTGACTACATTCACCCTGTAGTAACCCCTGGTGTTGATTACGCTACGGCAATTATTACTAAGTGCTTGATGCCTAATGGCAAAGTTAACTTTGAGTTTGAACGCTTTAGCGAACAAGACACAGATCAGTCCAATCAAGCGACTGAAATGGTCAAATATATGCTCAATAGCCGCAATGATTCCTACCAAATCATTCGGGACTGGGCACAAGATTCCTTGTTGCACAAAAACGGCATTGTGATGGTCTCCCCTGTGCGTGAACCTATTACGCAATATAAGGAAGTTACTGGCACTAAAGATCAATTGCGCGTATTTGAAACGATGGCTGGCGAAAAAGGTCTTACTGCCAAACGTCAAGAGATGAAATTGGCTGATGTTGACCTGCAAGGAGCAATGCAACAGGCTTCTGCTAATGGTGAACCTTCTGGTCAACAAGTATCCAATGCCTTGGAAAAGAATAAAGTCTACAAAGCTCAATACAAGCTTACTGGATACTCCACCACCGTTCGAGTTAAGCACGTTGCACAGCATTATTTTGTCTGTAACCCCACAATCTCAGGCATTCAGGATCAAGACTTTGTTGGCTTTTACGATCCAATGACGATTCACGAATGCAAGGCTCAATTTCCTTTTGTTGACCTTGAGAAACTGGCAGATCACGCTGCTTACGGCCCTGCTGGAGCTTATCAAGCTGGCGCTTTGGAAAACGATCTTGCACTTCATGCCCGTGACTCTACTCCTGTGCCTGGTCAGGGTGTTGTAGCCTCTGCTGGCGCTGACCGCTATAGCCGAGTCATCATGCTGACTACGGCATGGATTCGTAAAGACGTAGATGGCGATGGCGAAGAAGAAATTGTTGAAGTTTGCTTTTCTGGATCGTATGTTTTGTACGTCAAGGAAGTGGATTTCATTCCTTTGGCCTCAATGTGCCCCAAGCCCATTACTGGCAACTTCTTTGGTTACTCTTTGGCAGAACGTCTTGTGCCTATGCAAGAGTATGCAACTGCTATTGCCCGTGCAGAGATGTCGTTTGCGATGCAATCGTCTACACCTCGCATTGGTGTAAATCCAGAGTTTATCGACGCAGAAGAAATCCAGCGCGGTGTAAGCGCTATGTTTGTTTTGGATCGTAAGTTTGATCCTAATAAGCACGTTTTCCAGTTTGCACCATTGCAAGGTAACTTGGCCTACGTTGAATCGTCTATGCAGCGTTTTGAAGCTGACAAGATGGCAATGATTGGTATGACTAGCCCTGGCGATGTTATGAATCCTGAAGTTATGAAGGATGGCAACAGTGGATTTAAGCTGCAACTGGCTATGGGGCCAAATCAGCTCATTCAAGACGAGATGGTTAAGAACTGTGCCATTGGTTTGCGCGATGTAATCTACATTGTCTGGAAAACCCTGGTTCAATACTCTGACGACTACAACATTCAACAATTGGCTGGCGTATGCGCTCAAGGCAAACCATTCATGGACGCTATTTCTGTTCAGAACTTTGAATTCATTGACCGCCGAATGATTAACATTGATTTGGCTCTTGGATTCCTGTCTGATGAGAACCGTCTTACCCGTCAACAATTGATTGGTCAGGCGCAAGCTGCATTTGCTCAGGCAATGATGCAAATTGACCCATCGGTTCCAGAGCTATTCGTCAAAGTACGCAAGCCTTTTGAAGACACCTTGCGAGTATTGGGCGTTAAGGACGTAGATAGCTATTTGCCAACTATGGAAGAAGCCACAAAGATTGCTCAAGCTAAATCTCAGCAGCCTCCAAGCCCAGAGCAGCAAGAAATCAGTTCCAAAGTTGCAGTTAACACTGCTAAGACTGAAGAGATTGCAGCAAACACAGCATTCACCAAGCGTAAAACGCAAGACATGGATACTGATGATTACTTTGAAGCATTGGCTGCTAAACGTGGTCGTCTTAGTGCTGAAGAAATTGATTAAGGATTGAAATGAAAAGCTTAGTATTGAATATTCGCAGTTACTTTAATAAACGAACTAAAATTGTTGATACAAGAAAGGAAGCGGATGTAACACGAAGAACTCTAGTAATTGAAAACGGCGAAAAAGCCGGTCGCCTCATGGCAAATGAGGATTTTGCATTGATGTTTAATCTTTACCGCTTTCAAATGCTTGAAAGGCTTGAAGACAGTAAGGATGACAATGAACGTATTACTAATGCACATTATGTAGCTGGAGTCCGAGACTTTATATATTTTGTTGAACAACAAGAATATCTCGGCAAAGTAACTGTTAAATCTAACCTTTAAGAAATGAGATAAACTATGTTAGACGTAATCGAGCAATCGACCGCCCCTGAGCAAACTGGTAGCGTGAATCCAGTGGATGCTATCGCTGCAATGATTGCCGCTAACAAGCGTAACAATCCGCAACCCGAAAGCAGTTCACCACCTCCAGCGGGACAAGAGGGTAAAACCTCCCCCGAGGCGGCTCCTGAAAATGGTGCTGAACCTGAAGATGGTAATTCTGAGGATACAGAAACTGTAGATTCTGAAAATAACGAAGAGTCCTCCGATGGAGTAAACGAAGCGGTTAATTTTCTGGACTTTGCAGAGCAAAATCCGAACGTAATGCTAAAGATTCCGAACAAAGAAGCAGAAGGCGGCTTTGTAGAGATGACGGCAAGTCGTGCGGCGGCTATTCTGGGTCAAGGAAGCGCTATCCATGAAAATGCTCGTAAGCTTAAAGCTGAACGCGCTGATTTTGAAGAGTATGAAAGTAAACGCCGTGGTGAATTGGACGGTTTGCAGATTGGGCTTGAATTTACTATCGTTCCGCAACTGGAAACAGCAGCAAACGAATTAGTAACCTTGCAACAATATAACCAGCAATGGCAGCAAATCCGAGATAACGCGACTACTGAAGTTCAACGTAGCGAAGCTGAAGCAGCAATTCGACAGAATGCAGCGTTGATTAAACAGAAGTCAGATTTCATTACGGAAAGTCGGCCTAAAGTTAATCAGTTCTATCAGGCTCGTACTGAGTATGTAAAAGAAGCACTTGAGAAATCTCGTCAATCATTTACAGACAAAGAATTGGCAAACAAGGCAAACTTTGCCGAACTTCGAGATAAGTTGGCAAAGGACTGGAAAGGTGCAAATGGATCGTTTGTTCCTGGTGTTCCAAACATTGATTTGGTATCCAGTGATGAATATCTGTTAGGTCTTGTACGAGATGGCATGAAGTTCCGTGAGGGGCCAATTGTCAAGAATGCTGGTGGTTCGTTGGCAGCGTCCAATAAATCAGTGGCAAAGTCTAAGACTGCTCCTGAAGACAAGGTTGAAGCTCTGCAAAAGAAGGCAAATTCTGGCGATAAGAATGCGACTCGGGAACTTTTAGCAACCATGCTTGCATCCAATAAACGCAAGCGTTAATTTTTAGGATTTATTATGTCTACTATCACCTCTACCTCGCTTGGTAACGGCAATGGCTCGTATACCACCGATATCGTTGTCAAAGACCTCGATATGACCGTTTCTAACTATGTTAAAGATCGTACCCCGATCACTAACATGGCTATGAGCAAAAAACGCAAAGTTAATTCGACTCTGCACATCTGGCCCGTGGATTACTACCGTACTCCTGTGCTGAATGCAAAGTTGGAAGGCGCTGCTGTGTCTTCTTCTGACGCTGCTTCTAACACCCGTGCAAACATCGGTAACTACACACAGATTTTCACGACCACGATTGGTGCTACCGGCACTGCCCGTGCTGTAGAACAAGCTGGTGGCGATCCCCAGGCATACCAAGAAGTCAAGCAATTGACTGAAATTATGTTTGACGTTGAACTGCAAATGGTTCGTGCTGACGGCGCTTCCATCAAGTACAGCGGTCAAGCCGGTACGCAACCTTCCGGTTCTGCTACCGTTAACTCTGGTCGTCGTTTTGGTTCCTTGTTCTCCTATGCTGGTACTCGCTCTGGTAACCCCACCAGCGGCACCGCAGTGCTGAACTTGGCTACTTCTGACGGCAATGATGTTACCTCTACCACCAGCACCAACCAGCCTTTCAACGGTGTGTTGGCTAATGCCGGTCTGGGTTACTTCTCGTTTGCATCGGGTCAAACTCTTCAACAGTTCAGCCCCTTCCTGTACAAGCAATTGGTAACGACTGCTGAACAGCGCTTCAACGCCAAGATCACCAATATGGTTGTTCCTACGTCGATGCGTACCCATATCAGTGACCAACTGCCTACCAGCCGTTCGATCAACCGTTTTAACCCTGCTGACAAGGGCGACACGATTGGCACTTATGAAGGTGACTTCAACTACACCTACCAGATCGACGACTCTTGGGTCATGGATCAAACTGGTTCGGATAACAACTCGGTTCTGTTTATGAACCCTGACGTTATCCAGTGGGGTTCGTTGCGTGAACTCGGCCCAAACAATGAAGTGTTTAGCTCTGCTGACGCTTCCTTGGATCAGTACATCATGGAAGGTACTTTGATTGTGCGTAACCCCGCTGGTGTGGGCGTACTGTCTGGTATCTCGCCAACTGGTGCTACTGTGACGGCTCCTCGCGCTTCTACCCAAGTGCAGCGTTACCTGTAATCCTCTAAGGGTTTCTGAAGAAGGTTGGCAACAGCCTTCTTTGGAAAGCATGGAGAATAAAAATGGAAGATGATGAAGTAAAAGTTAACGAGAAATACTACTCTGAGGGAATCTTGGAGGCAGGTGTTGAAGGTGTTTTGAGAAAAAACGACAAACTCTTCAATAAAGTTAAGTCAAAGAATTGGTCTCAAACTTTCAACACAGACAACATTAACTATAAAGTTGGTGCTGTTGACGGTGAGCGATACGTTCAATACGAACAAAAAAATGTAGAAGAAGTTCGACAGTTTTGCAAAGAACGTCGAGAATTCCACAAGATTCATGGCACTGATAACCCATTCTTTGCTGGAACTGCTCACATGATGCAATTGCCCAAATGCTTTGCACATGAAATCTCATCCAAATGGTTTGGCAATCGCCCCTGGGAATTGATTAAAATGGACAAGAAGGACAAAATTCTTTTCTACGCCATTGTTAATGAATATTACAGAGATTTTGTATGTCACCCAAGTGGGAAAATCCCGCTTCCGTATAATCCTGCAATACCTACAAAATAAGGTTACAACATGGCACTATTCATTCAATCAGCTAATTCGCTTGTTAGCCGCATAGCTCAATGGGTAGGTGCTATACCTTCTGCTCTGACAATCACTGCCACTGCAATTAACACGACTACCGGCGTTATCACCACTTCAGCAACTCCTGTTGGAACTGTCCTTGTTGGTGACTTTATTGGCCCAAGCGTTCAGGGGCCGTATGCTGCGGTTATCGCCGTTTCCAGTACAACCATCACGGTTAACGATCCAGACGGCGTATGGACGGGTTTAACGACTCCTGTGACGATTCTGAAGCTGCCAACACAGTCTTCTATGGAAATTATGTCTTGCATTCAAATGTGCGAGCTAAAAATGCGCACTATTGAGCTGCCAGCACTGCGTTCCGATCCTTACACGACTACAACTCCTACGATCTTGACTACAAACGATCAGGGTATGGCTCCTATCCCTTCGGATATGAACTCACCTATTCTGTTCTTCCAAGATACGCAACCTCAGAATCAACCCGCTGGCGCAACCAATGTTGGCCCTTGGATTATTTATGACCGCGTTGGAGACCGTGAGATTATTCGTCGTCGAATGATTGACCAACTTTATTTGCGCCCTTTTGGTGTGCCACGGGTTATTCGTGCATCATTCTCTGAAGTTGGCCCTAATTATGTATTTACTCCAAATCCTGGAGCTAACGTACAAATCAAAGCGTATTACAACAAGACATTCCCATTCTTGTTTAGCTTGACTACCGATTCTTTGAATCCATTGGTTCAATCTAATGCTGTACTTTCTTCGTTCCCAGAAGGATACTTGTACGGTACTTTGTCGGCTTATTACGACAAGAACAAAAACTCCGATGAGTCTGCTAAATGGGATGTTCGTTTTGATGCTGCTTATGGTTTGATTGAAGATCAGAACTACAAAGGCAAGTGGCGTGGTGGAGACCAGCACCTTACATCTGAATATCAGCCTCGTTCATACCGTTATTCGTACAAATAAGGATTTAATATGGCGACAAGTGGCCTATATGGAAACACAGCAGCAAGCAATGTAGCCCTGCCTTCTGGTTCTGAGACTTCCGGCCTGTACGGAAACAATACGGTATTTGGTGGAACATATTTTGAGTGGTTTGTTTTTCAGACTGCCAACTTGCAACCAGCCACACCTACTGGCGGAAGCTGGGACTTTACAACCAACACCGGAACTGCTCCTACTGGCTGGTCTTCCGCTGTTCCTGCAAGCCCTACAGCAACTGTGTGGGTTTCTATTGGTCTGGTAAATTCTCGTTCGTCTACGGCTATTACTTGGTCTACACCTGGTCAATTCTCTTATTCCAGTGGTCTTCCTGTTCTTAGCGGTACAGGAACTCCTGCATCTGGTCTTGGTTTGACTGGTCAACTGTATATTCAAACAGATACAGCACCTGAATCTATTTGGTTTAACCAAGTTGGTACATGGACTAAGTTAACTGGTTCTACTTTATATGTAGACCTGACTAGCAATCAAACTATTGCTGGAATCAAGACTTTTGCTTCTCAGATTCAAGGAAGTGTTTCTGGTACATCATCAAATGTCACTGGCATTGTTGCTGTTGGCAATGGTGGAACTGGCGTAACAACCTCCACTGGAACAGGTTCTGTAGTGCTGTCTACATCGCCAACACTTGTAACCCCAGCTTTGGGAACTCCTGTTTCTGGTGTTGCGTCTAATCTAACTGGCTTGCCTTTAACAACTGGTGTTACTGGATTGCTGCCTGTTGCTAATGGCGGAACTGGAACAGCTACTCCTGCTCTTGTTGCTGGTACTAACATATCAATTACTGGAACTTGGCCCAATCAAACCATTAATAGCACGAATTCTGGTGGAACAGTAACTTCTGTTGCCGCAACTGTTCCGGCATTCTTGTCTATTAGCGGTAGTCCCATTACTACCAGCGGAACACTGGCTATTACTTATTCTGGTACTGCTTTGCCTGTTGCAAACGGTGGTACGGGCGTGACTACATCTACAGGTACGGGCTCTGTTGTACTTTCTACAAGCGCAACACTTGTAACGCCCACTTTGTCTGGTGCTGTTGTTGGTAATTCAGCGCCTTATTTAAACTTTACTTCTACCACGGCTCCTTCTTATAACTCTGGCCGTTTTTGGTACGACTCGACCCAAGATTCTTTGTCTTTTAACAATGTAGTTACAAACAACACGATTCATATTGGTCAAGAAATTCAATTGCGCGTATTGAACAGCACCGGATCAACAATTGCTGCTGGTGCGCCTGTTTACATAACGTCAACTGCAAGCGGTCAAATTTATCCAAATGTTGCATTGGCTAAAGCTGACTCTATTTCTACTTCCGTTGTGATTGGAATGGCTAATCAAGCTATACCTACCGGAACTGTTGGATATGTAACAACTGCTGGTGTTGTTGCTGGTTTAAGCACTGGCACCTATGCTGTTGGTGATATTCTTTATTTGAGCCCTTATTCTGCCGGTCAGGTAATGAATACGATTCCTCCAACTGGTTATCCTGTAAAAGTTGGCGTTGTATCTTATTCAAACTCACCCAATGGTCAAATTTATATCAACCAGCAGAATTATTTTGTCCAAGCGGCAAATGTTGTTGGAACTTTGGCGGTTGCAAATGGTGGCACTGGTGTAACTACCTCGACTGGAACTGGAGGCGTTGTACTATCTACTTCTCCTACGCTGGTAACGCCTGCCCTGGGAACTCCTAGTGCTTTGGTGGGTACAAACATTACAGGTACGGCTGCTGGCTTGTCTATCGGCGGCAATGCTGCGACTGCGACCACGGCAACAAACGTATCTGGTGGGACTAGCAGCGTAACCAGCGAAACCGTATCGGGCAACCTTACTTTGTCTGGTGGCACTGCGAACGGTGTTGCATACCTCAATGGCTCCAAGGTGGTCACGACTGGTAGTGCGCTGACGTTTGATGGGACTAATTTTGCAACTACTGGAACAGTAACAGCCAATGGACGTTCCAAATTTATTGGTGCAAGCGAGCCTTTTGCAGTTTATTTGCGATACAACGGAAGCACCAATGGCGTTTATTTGGGAAGCAGTGCAGCGGACATTTTGAACGCATACGACTCTGCTGGTAATCCGCTTTATCAGTTTGGCGGTACAGCGGATGTTTTCTATATTGGCGGCTCCGAACAAATGCGCCTTACCAGCACAGGGCTTGGTATTGGTACAAGTTCTCCTGCTTATAAGCTGGATGTAAACGGCGTAACCCGACTTGGCGCAGGTAATTCTGCAATCTTGGCTGGTGTTGGTGGTGCTTTTGCTGGCGGACAAGGCGAACTTTATACACTCAGCACTTACAACTTAGGCATCGGTACTACGGGCGCAGCAGCATTGCGTATGTATACCAACAGCGTACTAAATGCCACCCTTGACTCCAGCGGCAACCTTGGACTAGGTGTTACTCCTAGTGCTTGGGTAACTTCAAGAAAAGCTATTCAAGTTGGATTAGGTGCTTCATGGCAAGGCAGCACTGGAACATATAGTTTTTCAGATTTTGGGGCAAACTTTTACTTTAACGGTACAAATGAACTGTATTTAGGCTCAGATTACGCGACCAAATATCGTCAAATTTCAGGCGCACATTCTTGGTACAACGCCCCCTCCGGCACAGCAGGTAACGCCATTACCTTTACGCAGGCAATGACGCTGGATGCTAGTGGTAACCTGTTGGTAGGGAAAACATCGGCAAGCAACTATGGTGATGGCGTTCAAATTTACCCTGCTGGAACTATTGGTCTAGGTCATCCTTCTGGTACAGGTTCTGGAGCAGCTTATGCTTTGTTTGGTTATGCTGGTGGAGGCATCGGCTCAATTACCCAATCCGGTACAACAGCAGTTTTGTATAACGTCACATCCGATCAGCGACTGAAAGAAAACATTGTTGATGCACCTGAGTTTGGTAACGTCATTGATGCCATCCAAGTTCGCAGCTACGACTGGAAGGCAGACCATACGCACCAACGTGCTGGCTTCATTGCCCAAGAGCTTGTAACCGTGGCTCCAGAGGCTGTGCATCAACCTGCCGACCCAGAAGAAATGATGGCTGTGGACTACTCCAAACTTGTCCCCATGCTGGTCAAGGAAATCCAAGACCTTCGTAAACGCCTTGCAGCCGCAGGCATCGCTTAACTCAAAGGAAAAATCATGACTGCAACAATCACTTGGTCTGTAAATGCGATGGACGCCTACCCTCAAGCAGAGGGTCAAGCCGATGTCGTCTTTACCATTCACTGGACTTGCTCCGGTGTGCAAGACACCCACAACGCCAGCGTGTACAGCACCTGCGGCGTCACCTACTCGGCTGGTATGCCATATACGCCCTACGCTCAATTGACGCAAGACCAAGTGCTTGGCTGGATTTGGTCGGGTGGTGTGGATAAAGCTGCTACGGAGGCTGCTGTGCAGACCCAGATTGCCAACCTGATTAACCCTCCCGTTGTACAACCTGCGCTGCCTTGGTCTGCCTAAGTTTGCACTTCTCTTTGCGCTCATGCTGACACCAGCAAGCGCAGAGAAAAAGTACGAGTGCATCCGGTGGCAATGGACAGGCAATGTATATCAGCGAAGAGTCTATTGCTTACAATGGCGTGAGAAAAACGGGGAGCTGTCAACCGATCCTGACAGCATATTGAAAGGAAACACGATATGGAAACCAAAAAACCCCAAATCGTAACTCTGGACGGCATTGAATTTGATGCTAATACTTTTACAGAACAACAAACTTTGATGCTGAATCATTGTATTGATTTGGATCGAAAGATTGGATCAACCACTTTTCAACTGCAACAATTGCAAGTTGGTAAAGATGCATTCCTGAAAATGCTAAAAGATGATCTGGAAAAAGATGTTCAAGATGCTAAAGAAGTGAGTCAACACTAAAAAGTTAGCCCGATTGCATCTTTAATGGTGTAATTGGGCAACAAGGAACAATATGTCAGAATACAACCAAGAATATTTGCACACTTTGTTTGATTACAAAGATGGTAATTTGATATCAAAAATTGATCGCGCTCGCGGAAAAATTAAAAAAGGTGATATTGTTGGAAGTGTTACTACAAGTGGATACAAAAGGGTAACAATTGACTATAAAGAATATCCGCTTCATAGAATTGTATTTTTTATGCATTATGGATATGTTCCCGAAATAATTGACCATATTAATGGTAATCCATTGGATAATAAAATTGAAAATTTAAGAGACGCAACATTACAAACAAATCAATACAATCGCAAAAAAGGAATTAACAATAAAAGTGGTTGTAAAAATGTTTCTTGGCATAAAAAAAATCAAGTTTGGCAAATTCATATTAGGTCAAATAAAAAAGTTAAATGTTGGTATGTAAAAGATTTTGAATTAGCTGAATTTATTGCTGAAGAAGCTAGAAATTTATACCACGGGAGTTTTGCAAATCATGTCTGACTATGTACGCTTAAGAACTCCATTTGCCAATTGCAGTTTTACTCCCGATGTTCCTTCTAACGCACTTGGGCCAAACGAATATAACAGCGGCAGAAACGTAGAAGCAGATGTTCGGGGTATCAAAAAGATTGGTGGAGAACAAGCCATTCTTTCTGCTGTTCCTGGGAATATTGTTTTTATGGATGGCGGATTTCGTGGATCATCTATTTGGACATTTATTGTTGCTACGCGAGAAGGTAAATGGTATGTCGTAAACTCTTCTGGCATTACGAACATTACTCCTGGTGTTGGAGCAAATCCAAACGTATCTCTTTCCGGTTATTCTGACAATATCAACATTACAACGTCTTGGGTAGGCAATGTGTTCTTTATCAATGACACTTTGCGTAATCCAATGTATTTCCTGTCAACTGCAACTGAGATTGCATTGACTCCTGATTCCCAATGGAATTACACACCTGGTTCCAATGCAACTCGTGCAGCTTTTGTACGCAATTATTGTTCGCCCAATGTTGGCAATATCCTGATTGCTGGCAATATCACTCAAGATTTGGCTAGTGGAACTACCGCCAACTATCCAACTACCGTTCGATGGTCACAGGCGTTTGCCAATACTGGCATTCCAGGCACTTGGGTTCCTACACTGAATAACGTAGCCAATGAGGTGGAAGTTCCTGTTCGTGGCCCTCTTGTTGACGGCTTCTTCCTGGGTGCAAACTTCTATGTATGCTCTTACTGGGATACGGTTATCTTCTCGCCAATCTCTTACACCAATAGCACTGCTCCGGTGTTTGGCATTCGTTTGTTCAATCAAGGCCGTGGACTGATTAACAACAATTGCTGGACTAACACTGACCAGAATGTGTATGGCGTAGATAGTCGAGATATTTGGGTATTTGATGGTTCCAGCTTTAATCCTCTGGGTAATCAAAAGGTTCGAGATTATTTCTTTGCCAATCTCAGTCAGACTTACTCGGATCGTATCTTTGTTGTCAACAACACACAAAAGAATCAGATTGAGGTGTATTACCCTGACCTGAACTCTACAGGCTGGTGCAACAAGATGCTTTCTTGGCGCTATGACATTAGCGTATGGAATGCACCCAAAGACATTACCAATGCTACTGATGCTTGTGAAGCTCCTAAATACATTGGCTCTGATTTCCAGTTTGCTTCTCGGACTGTTACATACGCACAAGGAAGCACTGCTGGTTCTCAATTGATTCAAACCAATATTGGTAATTCCTTTATCAACAATGCGCCAATTCCAGTTTTGTTTGAACGTACAAACGTCAGCCTGCAAACAGACAAAGGGCCGGTTCCTTACTCTTCCAAAGTCTATGTGCACAGGGTTTTGCCTGAAATTGCTGGCTCTGGCAAAATTAATATTACTGTTGGTGGTGCAAACTCTACAGCACAAACTCCTACTTACGGTCAAACTGGAGTTACTAATATTGTGACCGACAATCCTTGGGTTACTACTCAGCAAAATAGTGTTCGCACCATTTCTGTTAAAGTTGAATCAAATGATGCGACAGATGCTTGGAATCTAACCGCATTGAATTGGCAGGCTACCATTGTTGAGGATGCGTTCTAATGCCTTTCGCTCTTGAATCAGACCCGTCAATGTCGGATGTATCCGGCGCAATTAATTACATCCTAAGTAACTTTGCGACCGGATTGTCTAGCAATGCTGGCACTGGCATTATTGTTGGCCCAACAGGTACTGTCGTCGGCTATCTGTATAAGTACATGGCCATCAAATACGCTGACAATGCGTATGGCTCACTTAATTTCAGCAATGTTCCTACTGGTCGCGCTTATTACGGACTAAGAAACTCCAATGATCCGGCTGAATCTACCAATCCTGCTGATTACGTCTGGTATCAAGTAACGGGTGGATTTGGATCAACTAAGTTTCTGTATTACATCGCTACTGGTGGACGGCAGATTAACTTTAATGTAGCAACATCTTTACCTGATACCGGATGGGTTGTTGATTCAGGCGCTTCTATTGACCTAGACATTGTTACCTCTGGTAACGTGCCAGTCATTGCGGAATCGTTTGTTTCGTACTTTACCCCGTCTACTCTGCAAGTTCCTCGCTCTGGAAGCCCATTAGCTCCTGTATTTACTGGTGTAACGCCAGTTATGTACGCCACAAACCAAGGTTCAGTCATTCCTTTTACGTCTGCTCAAACAGATTCCAATGTTGGCTTTGTAAACAACTCATGGCGTATTGGCAACTCGTCAACTACTGGCTATGGCGACATTTCCAAAACCAATATCACAATTGATGATCCAACCGATGCTGGTGATTACGCATCTTGGCCTGCTCCTACGGCAATGGCTAGTAGCCCTGCTTACCTGACAGTTCCTGTACGTTACAAGAATAGCCTTGGTGTTGTTACTCAAGCCAGCGTATCCAATCTGCAATTTGTATTTGCCGATCCAGGTGCTAATGGTCTAAATGGCCCATCTATCGACATTTCTGGATTTACAGGATTTACTCAAAATGCTGGAGGTGCATTTACCCCTTCAAACGCTACTTTGAGCGCTGTTACGTCAAACGTAACAAGTCCTACTTATTCTTGGTCTATCAGTGGTGGTACTCCTACTAGCTCTACAGCATCATCTGTTGTAGTAGCACCAAACTCCAGTGCAACGGCTGTTGTAGTGACGTTAACTGTTAATGGTTCAAACCTGCTATCTCCATCCAGCAAAACCATATCAATGCCTGTTGTTTATAACGGTGCACCTGGTAGTGCTGGTTCTAACGGGCTAATGTCAGCATTCCCAACTATTTATCAATGGACTGGCTCTTCTGCTGCTCCTACTCGTCCTACCACTACGTCTACCTACACATGGGCCACCGGAGCCTATACAGCGCCTGCTGGCTGGTCTACAACTGCTCCAAGCAACACGACTACTGGAAACTATCTTTGGTCGCTTACATACCCGTTAAACGCTTCTGCAACAACTACTACGTCTACACTTGACTGGACTGATACTGGTAATCCAATTCGGGCTGTTGCTTATAACGGTACAAATGGTGCTAATGGAGCTTCTGCAAGTGTTTTGACGCTTAATACTACCGGCCAGACGTTTACATATAACAGTGCTGGTTCTGCTGCACCGACTTCTCAGACCATTACGTTTACCGCAGTTCTGCAAAACCTTTCTGGAACTCCAACATTTACCGCTACCAAATACGATGCAAGCGGAACATCTATTGGTTCTGCAACATTGGGTGGATCGGGTAATGTTCGTACATTGTCTATCTCTGATTTCGGTGTTGCTAACTACTGTGTTGTAACCGCTTCTTTGGGCGGATTTGGTGACACTATTACTGTTGTAAAGCTTCAAGATGGCGCTGTTGGTGTTAATGCCATCAGTGGATTTCTTACCAATGAATCTGCCACTGTTCAAGCAAATTCAGCAGGAACTGTTTCTAACTTTAGTCAGGCTGGTGGACTTTTTAAAGTCTTTAATGGCATCACAGATGTTTCTGGAGTCTTGTCTACTTATTCTGTAGTATCCAGCACAAACGTAACCATCTCTATTGATATCACTGGTACTTATTTAATTACTGCAATGTCTGCCAATCAAGGTGCAGCTACATTGCGTGCTGTATATAACGGCGTAACAATTGATAAAGTCTACAACATAGCTAAATCAATTGCTGGACTAGATGGAGCCAATGGAACCAATGGAACTAGAACTGCTATTCTTGAAATGTATCAATGGGCATCTACAGTTCCTACTACATTCCCAGCAGGAACATCTACTTACACATGGGCCACTGGTCAATTTATAGCCCCTGGAACTCCTAATTCATGGACAATTACTCCAGGCTCCGCATCTACTGGTCAAACTCTTTGGGTTTGCAGAACTGTTTATGCTGATTCAAACTCAACAGCAACCACTGCTATAACTTGGACTGCAACTTCTGCATATCCTTCTGGTGTTGCTGGAAACAATGGCTCTGATGGAACCAATGGTTATAGAACTGCTATAGCAGAAGTTTATCAATGGGCTGCAACTGCACCAACAGTATTTCCATCTGGAAACTCTACCTATACCTGGGCAACCGGAGCTTTTACAGCGCCTGGAACCCCTAATGGCTGGAGCTTATTGCCTGGAGCCAGTACACCTGGTTACACGTTATATGCCTGTTCTATTAGCTATGCAGATCAATTAACTACATCTACCAGTACGCTTACTTGGACAACATCTACTGCTTATGCTATTGGTGCAAGTGGAACCAATGGTGCTGCTGGTTCTAATGGTTCTAATGGTTCTAACGGTGCAGCTACCTTTGTAATAACTCGTGTTGCAAATGATAGCTCTGCCCCAACCAATGCAGAAGTTTATGCTTTGCTTGGCAGGAATCCTGTAGCTGGAGATATTGTTACTGTTAGCTATAACAACTACAACAACGCAACCATCTATCGTTATGTAACCTCTTGGGTATTATTTAATACCTACATCACCGGAAGTTTAATTGTTCAAAACACAATTACTGGTGACAAAATTGCTGCTAATACAATCACAGGAACAAATATTGCTGCATCAACAATTACAGCATCTAATATTTCTGCTGCGACAATTACAGGAACACAGATTGCAGCAAATACAGTAACTGCATCAAATATTAACTCTAACAATCTTACAATTAAAGATGGTTCTGGAACTGTTTTATTTGGTGCGGGAACAAATCTTGCTGCTGCAAATATTATTCCTTCATCAGGATGGCTTAATTCTAATGTGACTATTGGTGAATCTTCTGGTGTAATTAGTCTTGGTGGAGCTGGATCAGGTTCTGTTACAGCCATCACTACAAACAACAAAATTACCTCATCCAACATTAGCACTTATATGTCTAGTGCTGCTATTGGAACTGCATACATTGGTGATGCACAAATTACCAATGCAAAGATTGGAAATGCTGCTGTAAATACATTACAAATTGCTGGTCAAGCAGTAACCATACCAAGTTCGGTGTTTACTTCTTCTTCAGTAACCGTTTCTCCTGGAAATATTATTCAATCAATAACAGTTTCAGCAACTGGCAATCCAATATTTATTACAACCAGCGTTTCTTATTCTGCAAATTCAACGTATTTTCCATCAACTATTATTTTCCAAATAAGAAGAGGATCAACAGTTCTTTATACTGGACAAGGACTTTTTGGCCCTCAAGATTCTTTTGGCAATTATTTGGGGTCATTTGCTGCAAACATTACAGATACCCCATCTTCTGGAAATCAAACTTATTCTTTATATTTTTACAGCCAAGGTGGAGATAACTCAAATAGTTTTAATAATATTAGCATTATGTGTTTAGAGGTAAAAAGATGATATTTTCTATCTACAAAATTTCCAATGGACAAATTATTAAAATAGTTTATTGCACAAAAGAAAATTTAGTTTTGCAATATGACCCATCAATTTGCACTTACATTGAAGGTCAATATGATGATTCTAAATATTACATTAGTAATAATGAAGCAATAGCAATTCCTGATGCTCCAAATAAATACTGCATATTTAATTACGATACAAAACAATGGTATGACCCTAGAACAGATGAAACTCAATGGGTTGTTGTAAGAAACCAAAGAGATGTATTGCTTGCTTCATGCGATTGGACGCAACTTCCCGATGTAGAAATTTCTACAAAATCAGCATGGGCAGCATATCGACAATCATTGCGAGATATTACAAGCCAGACTGATCCATTTAATATAATCTGGCCTACACCGCCTCAAGGATAAATCATGGGAATGCCCACACCAACAGTTCCACAGAACCCCACCAATCAATCTGCCCAACAACCGCAAATCGGTGGCAAAGGTGGTGGTAAAGGCGCATCTTCATCTTTTGCTCCAATTGGTATGCAACAATCAAATGCAGATCAAACGGATCAAGCTATTCCTAACAACACCACAATGTCTGCCACTTCTGGTCAGGCACAAATGGGTCAACCAAATCCCTATCCCAATACTATTAGTTCGTGGGATAATTCAAGCAATCAACAGCCTAAAGCACAAATGGGTGGTAAGGGCAAAGGAGCATAGTTATGGGCGGAGGCAAATCATCCGGTAATCAGTCAACACAAGCAACTCTAACTCCAGAGCAATCAAAGCTGCTTGGGGCTCAGACTGACTTTTTGACAAACACAGCATTCCCTGCATACCAGAATACTATTTCTGGTGGACAAAATGTTTATAACCAAGCCGCTGGCAATGTAGCCAATGCCGCTACAAACGCATCCAATGTTGCTGGTCAAACAAGTGCATTGCAACAAGGCGTAGGTTCTGCATCTTTGTTGGGTGGTGCTGCTGGTCTTGCTTCATTGTTTGGGCCTCAATATGAACAGCAACAAGTGCAAGGTGCATTGCAGGCTGGCAATGAAGCTGCCCGTGAATCTTATGGGCAAAACAATGCTGCAATGGGTGCTGCTGGAAACCTTGGTTCTGCTCGTGCTGCTTTGGCCTCTCAGAACTTGGAAAGCCTTAATTCTCAACGTCAATCAACTGCTGCTGCCAATGCAATGGCTGGTGTTGAACAGAACCGTGCTGCTGCTGCTGGCGCTTTGCTTAATTCAGGTCAGTCTAGTTTGAATGCTGCCAATCAAGGGGCTGCTGCACAGATTGGTTATGCTGGTGCGCCTCAAGACGCATACGCTAAATATGCTTCCATCATTTATGGAACTCCCCAAGCTTCTACTACGCCTAACTTTGCAGGAACCCAAGGTTCTACTCAAACTGGCTCCAGTAAAAGCAGTGGATTCAAACTGTAAGGATTTATATGGCTGCATTTGGAAACGCTGGTTTGGGCCAGTTTGGACAAGACAATTATTTTGCAGGAACAACTGGAGAAGGAAAAGGAATAGGCCAATTTATTCTTGGCTCAGTACTTTCTCAGTTGGGTGTTCCACCCCAAGTAAATTCTATTTTGACTGGACAAAAACCAAGCATTCCAAATCAACCGCAGCAAGCAATTCCTCCTTTGTCGTCCACAAATGATGCAATGCAGCCCTCTCAGCCTGGAATGACAATGCAAAATAACGATCAAAATTCTCAAGCTGAATTTAGCCAAAATTTTAAGAATTTGTTTTCTCATCTTCCAACTTTTGGAAATAAATAACATGGAAACTATTGCACCTGTTGCCCCTCCTGTTGATTCAACGGATACATCTCAACCTGTAGGCGTTGCTCCTATTCCAACTGTTGATCCTTCTGTAAGCTTGCCAAAGCCAGATTTGCATGATTCTTATGTAGAAGCTGTTCAATCTGGTGATCCCAGCTTAATGTCTACCGTTGCACAAAATGCAAAAGGAACTAATCTTGAACCTCTTGCAGACACCGCACACAAAATTATGGTGCAAAACGACACTAGATTATCTGAATTAACTGCGCCAATTGAAGCAAAAGGCGGCTTAAATACAGAGCAAGGTCGTATTGCTGCTGCAAATGTTTTTGAAGATCAATCTGATAAACCTCAATGGCTTCGTGCAATTGGTGAAAAATTAATGGGCAATCCTGATGCTCGTTTATTTATTACCGGAGGAACTCCTAAAACTGTAATTACTTATGACGATCAAGGACGCCAACTTGAAGAGGTTCGCAATGAACTTGGAAAGCGTTTAAGCGTTAAAGATGTTGGTACTGGTCAACAATTAACGCCAGAGCAATATCAAGCTCGTGGTGGTGGAATTATTGATCGTGAGCAAACATTAGGAAGAATTGCTGCAAAAAGTATGCAAGCTTTTAATGTTGATGTGGCAAATAAAGCTAACGATCAAGCAATGGCTTATGGGGCTTCTGCTCCAGCTATTCGCTGGCTTGCCGCTGAAAACACAGCTCTTCATCAAAATTTAATGCAGTCAAATCTTGATCCTGCATTAAAAACTCAAATTGCTTCGTTTACTTCTCGACAACTTGGTGACTCTCAAAGTCTAAACAATGGCTTTAATGCATTAGACCAATTTACTAGGTCGCGTGGTGTTGGCATGGATAACAGCCAAAAAGCGGCAGCAAAAGCAGCGGCAGATGCTCTTGGACTTAACATTGGTGCAGATGGTTCTGTTACAGATTCTAAAAATGTAAAAGTTGATAAAGCCAGTCTTGATCAATTGCAAAAAACTTACAGTTCTAATCATAATTTTGAACAAAACTTTACTCAAACAAAAAATGATGCAATTAAGTCCGGTCTTTATGGAAACATGAGTTTTGACCAACAAAAAGCATTTGATCAAATTTTGTTAAATAACTCCCGCATTGAGGGAAAAATGTCTGAAATGATTAAAAATCATGGAACTCCATCTTTTTTAATCAATCCTGCTACTCCTGGTGTTTTTGATGCTTTTTCTCTTGGTGCTGGTCAAAATGTATTGACTCAATTTAATGCAGCGGCAATGGAAGAATATGCCGGATGGAGAAAACAGCAAATTGAATTAATGAAAAAACATGGTCAAATTCCACAGCCTGGTGAATTGGAAAATGCTTTTATTAGAACTGATAACTATCAAAAGTTAATGCGTACTTATGAAGATGAAAGCTGGAAAATTAAACAACAAATGGAAGGCTATGTAAAAAGCCCAACCACTGTTGGTCAATCTGCTGTTGCGGGTGTAAAACCTCCAGTTCTTTCTAATGCAACTTCACAAAATGCTCCTGTTGCTCCATCTGCCACCGCTAATCGTCAAGATATGATTGAGGGATTGGCTGCTAAATTTAGGAAATAATCATGGCTTTTGATGCGCAAGGTTTTCGTAAAGAGGCTCAAGGAAAATTAACTGAGGATGAAATTAACTCGGTAATTTCCAGAGAAAATGCTGGAGTTGTACCTCTTACATCTGAACCAACAAAACAAGAAGTTCAAACAGCACCTGCTGGTGATTGGGTAAAGCCTGTTGTTATTGGTGCTGGAACTGCTGCTGCCTTGCTTGCTGCAAAAGCAGCCTATGATAAATATACTAATCCATCTGAACCTTTATCAACATCAACTAATGATAAAAAAGTTTTTAATTCATTAAAAGACAAAATTGATAGTCAAAAAATTGAACCTCAATTAGATGTTTCAAATCGACCTACTCAAATGGAACCGTCTTTTGACAATTCTCAACCTGTTCAAGAAGCAAAACAAGTTGCTCCAACTTTAGAAGAATTAAAAGCAAAATTTGGATTGCCTTCTGAGCCTGTCCAAACGACAACTCCTACTGTTACTCAAACTTCTACAACACCATCTTTACCTGCTTCGCCTACTCCAGCAGAAGTTGTAACCAATCCTGTTGCAACTCCTGTTGAAAAGGCTGTAGAACTTACCAAAGAAGCACCTAAAGAAGGCGTAGCACCACCTCGTGCTGCTCGTGGTTCATTGGCTACTATTGCCAATAATCCTGCGCCTGTTGAAGGTATGCCTGGAATGCGTGAAAACTACACAAAGCCCAAAGGAATCAATCCGGCTACTGGTGAACCATTTATTGGCTCAGGTGGCTATAACTGGTTGCATAACAATCTTGGGCCAGAAAGAGCGCCTATTGCCTATGAAGAGCAATATGGAAAGATAAATGTTCCATACAAACAAGTGGAATCGGATTATTCTGCAACTCGATATCCACCTACTAGAGAAACAATTCAAGCCAAATCTGGCGGTGACTTTGGTAAACCAAAATACATTCCTGATTACATTAAAGGAAACGCATCCATTGGCGGCATGGCTAATGCTGGAATCAATGCTTTAGGTGTTGCTGGCCTTGTCTCAGATTACAAGGAAGCAAAGAAAACTGGCGATTGGTCTAATTTTGGACAAAACGCAACAGGTCAAATAATTGCCAACGTACTGCCAAAGGCTGCACTTGCCACTCAATTAGCCAGCTACTCCAAAGAACTTGGCGAAAGCCCAGAAGAATTGAAGTCATTGGGCAAGAAATTACAAGATGCACAACAAGCAACTAAAATAGGGGCTGGTCGCGGTATGCAAGGTGTTCCCCCTCCTGCTCGGTAACAATCATGGAAACTCAACAAATAATTGATGCGGTTTTAGGTGCTGGTCTTTCCGTGATGGGCTGGTTTGCCCGTGAAATGTGGTCTGCTGTCAAAGAATTGAAATCAGACCTGTCTAAACTTCGTGAGGACTTGCCAAAGTCTTACGTTGGAAAAGATGATTACCGCTCAGATATGCGCGACATTAAAGATATGTTGAACAAGATATTTGACAAGCTAGACGGCAAGCAAGACAAATGATTGACCCAATAACCCTGATTGCGACTGCAAGAGCCACAATAGCAGGGGTTAAACAAGCAATTGCTTTGGGTAAAGATGCATCTAATCTGTACCATGAATTGTTTGACGTTAAAGATGCAGTAATGAAAGAGAAGGCCAAGCCTTCAAAAAATCCATTAAAGTCTGTCAACTCACAGGCTTTAGAGTTTATTCAGATTGCTGAAGAGCTACAACAAGCTGAAGAAGAACTTAAGTTGTCATTTATGCGCAGGGGTAAAACAAATTTGTGGATGGATTTCTTACGAGAAAGAAACCGAATCGTGGCTGAAAACAAATCAGAGGAAATAGCTATGGAAAAAGCTAAATCAAAGCGCAAAAAAGAAATGGAAGAAGTTGTAGAAATGGTGCTGGCGATTGTTGCCGGTGCTTTGCTTATTACTTTGCTGGCCTGGGGCACGATGGAATACGCAGACTTTATGAGGAAATAACATGGATTGGCTCGCACAAATTGCCCCTACGATTGCCACGGCGCTGGGTGGCCCGCTTGCAGGTATGGCGGTGTCCGCTGTCAGCAAGGCTATCGGCTGCACACCAGAAGAAGTGCAAAACGTCATTAGCAATAACAAACTTGACGCCACGCAGGTAGCCGCGCTCCAGCAAGCCGAACTGGAACTTAAAAAGCAAGCCCAGGCCATGAACTTGGACTTCGCAAAGCTGGCAAATGATGACCGCAAGTCTGCGCGTGATATGCAGGCCATTACCCGTTCTTACATCCCGCCGGTGTTAGCTATTGGAGTGACTGGCGGCTTCTTTGGAATTTTGTTTGGCTTGATGTATGGTCAGATTCAACACGCACCACAAATTGACATCATGCTAGGTTCGCTTGGCACAGCCTGGACTGGCATCGTTAGTTTCTATTTTGGCTCATCTGCTTCTAGCCAAAACAAAGACGCTCTTCTTCACCAATCTACACCATCGCAATGAACTCAAACTTTGAAACTTGTCTAGCTAATGTTCTTAAATCAGAAGGCGGATTTGTAAACAATCCAGCAGACCCAGGTGGGATGACTAATTTGGGCTGCACCAAAGCTGTATGGGAAGCTTTTGTTGGTCACCCTGTATCTGAAGCAGATATGCGAGCCTTAACACCAGACGATGTAGCTCCTTTGTACAAGCGCAAATACTGGGATCAAGTCTCTGGTGACGATCTTCCTGATGGACTTGACTACGCTGTGTTTGATGTTGCCATTAACAGTGGCCCAGGAAGGGCTGCAAAGTGGCTACAAGAGGTTGTAGGCGTTACGGCTGATGGTTCTATTGGCAAAGGCACTTTGGCTGCTGTAGCGGCCCATGACGTTAACGAACTGATTGCGGCTTACGGTGCAAAGCGTTTGGCTTTTCTGCAAAGCCTTCCTACTTTTGGAACTTTTGGCAAAGGCTGGACAACTCGTGTTGCTTCTGTTCAGGCAACATCTTTGGAAATGGTTGCGTAACAAAAATATGTTACGTTCGGAAAGTTTGAACAAAGGGTAATGCAATGAAATTGAATGACCAAGAGTTTCTTGAACTTTGGAACACCCATAAATCGCCTTCCAAGATGGCAAAAACGATGGGTACAAATCTTCGTAATGTTTATCGACGCAGAGATCGTCTGGCAGAGAAGCACAATATGAACCTTGATACCCATAAAGAAATCAAAACTTGGGCTCCCCCTGCACCCAAATCTGAACTTGGAATTGAAAATGGCACAGTTATTGTTTTTTCTGACGCTCATTTCTGGCCTGGGATACGGACTACTGCTTTTCAAGGCTTATTGTGGGCGATTGAAAAGCTACAGCCGAAAGCAGTTATTTGCAATGGCGATGCTTTTGACGGTGCATCTGTGTCTCGCCATCCACCTTTGGGTTGGGCTCGTACACCAAGTCTGATTGAAGAGCTGCATACTTGCCAAGAAATGCTTGGTGAAGTGTCGGAAGCTACTAAGAAAGCTCGACATAACGCAAAGCTGATTTGGACAATGGGCAACCATGATGCTCGTTTTGAGATGCGATTGGCAGCAAATGCACCTCAATATGTGAATACACCTGGATTTAAGCTGTCAGACCACTTCACAGACTGGCAGTTCTGTATGCTTACTTGGGCTACCGATGACATAATCATCAAGCATCGCTACAAGAGTGGCATTCACGCTGCTCATAACAACACTGTAGGGGCTGGTAAAAGCATCGTAACGGGTCATTTGCACAGCTTGAAGGTTACGCCTTACGCAGACTACAACGGCAACCGTTTTGGCGTAGATACTGGCACTCTTGCTGAACCTTATGGCCCACAATTTGAATACGGTGAAGGCAATCCGTTGAACCACCGTTCAGGGTTTGCTGTACTGACGATTAAAGATGGAAAGTTGCTTTGGCCTGAACTTGTCCACAAATGGGAAGACGGAAAGATCGAATTCCGTGGTGAAGTGATAGATGTTAGCGGTCTATAAAAAAGAAGGGGGCCTAAGCCCCCTTGTTGGGTAGGATCGTACCCAATTTAGGCTTCTTCTGCCTCTTCTTCGTCTTCTACCAGGAGCCACTCGCCAGACTCTTCGTCCAGCCAGTACCAAGCATCGTACTCTTCGTCGTACCAGCAGTAGCACTCTGCTTCTTCGTCATAAACGTACTCTTCGTCTTCTTCAAACGAATCCATGAAGGCGTCAAAATCATCCATATCTTCCTCCGTGGCTGGTTCAAAACCAAAAAACAAAGCTGCAAGTTCAACCATTTTAATCAGCTCATAATTCACAAGAAATAACATAACATTCTCCAAAGTTTAACCACAGCAAACCGCTGTGACATCATCTTACACATTTTTCACTACCATTTTGTAACCATCTTTGTGTTCCAAAATAGCACCTTTGCGTAACTCCGACATAGCAAATTTAAGATCGTTTCGCAATTCTTCTATTGCGTCTTGCTGTTCTTGCATACGGATGTAAGCTTCTACAGCAAAGTCTGCAAGGTTCTTATTGCTCCATGCAGCAAAGTTAGGTAAGTCGTTCTGGCCCATCCATTTCCTCCATTGCTCGACGTAGATAAATAGCCTGGTCAAGGCATTCTTCATAGGCGTGTTGCAGCCATTCGCGCAATTCTAGGGGGTTTTCTGATACGGTAGTACCGTACTTCTTCAGTCCTAGTGCTTGCCTCATGGCAATGTCATTACATACTTTTAACTCTGTTCCTACTGGCATCATCATGGTTTCTTCTTTCTAGGTCGTGGGCAATCTGTAGGCGGAATAATGATGCACCAGACAGCCTCTGATGGCTCTGATCTGAGGCATTCAGTCCAGCGGTCAATGTAAGTGTCTGGCATCTTTCTTAGCGCTGCATAAATAGACTTTTTAGGTGCTTTTAACAATGCTGTGACTTGATTGGTGGTATACCCATCAAGCGATTCCTGTTCGCGCATTAGCTTGCGAATATGAGTATTCCATCTATATTTCATTTTTTCCTTCTGGTTTAGGGCAGTTTTCTGGTGGCACTACTACACACCAAATAGATTCAGTTTGTCTGTATTTACTTGGTCTTGTCCATCGGTCAATATAAGCATCTGGCATTTGTTTTATTGCGTAATGAATTGAATCTGTACTTGCATCTAGCAATTGACATATTTCTGATATTGTTAAACCGTCAATTTCTTCACGCAACAATTTGCGAATGTATTGCGCCCATCCTGGTTTTTTCACTTAGCTCTTCTTTCTTTTTATTACGTTTTGGCAATGGAAGCCATGCTTGGCACCAATTTGCTCCCCAATATCCAACGGTACATATCCCACCCTTGGTTAACACAAGAACTTTTGTGTCTAAAGGAGGATATGGATCACCTGCAAATGGATATAGATACTCTTGTCCACCAGCTAGGTAGTCGGTCATGCGTCCTCCCATGCCCATCCTAGCAAAAGCTCGGTGTTTCTGATCTGATCTTTGGTTGGCTTGTAGCACACCCCAAATCTTGTTTTGATGGTTGCTTCCTTATACAACACCCAATATCCAACGGCCTTATATGTAGTTTCGGTGGTGTATTTTGTTGGTTGAATCAATGTATTTTCAATCTCTTTCCACAATCCAACTCCATTCCAAGGATCAGAAAATTTATCCCAAGCTGCTTGTCGCTTGCTTGCAAATCCAGTCATTAAAACCCCCTGCTTTTGATTGACAAAAAGTTGTTACCACCTGCGCGTACATAACCTTGCTCTGGCTTGTACACAGGACGTTTCCACAAGTTCATGCTTGGCGGTAATGCTTCATTAGGATCACGTTCTCGTTTGACATAATTACCGGCAATATGACTCTTTGAAACTTTATCGCCATGTACCAAAGGAAATGCTCCCAATGTTGTTTCTGGGTTAACTCGCATAATATGGTGCATCTTCAAAGTTATCAGGGTTAAATTTAACTGGCGGTGTTTTTGCCGGAATTGGTCTTGGGAAAGGTGGGAAAGGCCAAGTTTTCATTTCAGAATCCTGTCAATAAAAGATGGTGTGCAGGTCTTAGACATAACAATCGGAATAGATGCGTATGTATAGCCCAATAGAAACATTAAAGTTGCAAACATTCCCAGGAATGTCAGTGCGCGAATAAACATATCGTAGGTAGCTTTCATATTTTTAATGGCGGGGGTACTCGCTGCGCTGTTCTTGATATGCCCTTTAGACAGCACCTACCTCCAGCAGCCGCTTTCCCCCCTAAACTTATTCTTTGACGAACACTCCGTTAGGCAGCAAGATGCCTTTGCGGTTCTTGATCTGGTCGTATGCCACTTCCATGCAAGACACTAGGTTAATGTCTCGTAGAGCGCAATAGACCACCAGACAGACCATTACATCGCCTACAGCGTCAATGATTTCGTCTTCATGGTTCTTGATGGTGGCATCTGCCAGTTCACCCATTTCGCTAACTGCTTTGAGTAGCTGGGTTGCTGGTGTACTGTTGGGAATGATCTTGCGGGCTTCTGCCCATTGCACAATTTTCATTTCAATGTCAGCATACGTTGTCATGGTCAATCCTTGTAAAAAAATCTAAGTTTGTCGTGTTGGAAAAGTCGGTTCCGACTTGTTGGACAAGATCGCCTTTGGGGGTCATAAAGCCGTTGCCGACCTTAACAAACACATCCCCAACAGACGAAATCCATGAAGATTTAGTCTCCATCAGAAGTTCACCAGTGTTTACGTTTAGTAGTGTTTTCATTTTGAGGGTGGGGATACTGTTGATTCACATAAAGCAGTGTTTATGAAACATCCTTATTGGAATGAGCGTTTCGGCGCTAACCCGAAATTCAACAGTATCCCCCAAACATCAGAACGGAAGGTCTTCATCATCCATGATTGGCCTAGCCTTGGGTTTTGCCGCTGGCTGTGCTTGTTGCGCTTTCTTCAAAATAGTAGCGTTGAACTTGTCGCTGCCCCAAACGTGCTTCCACCAGGTTCCATCATCCTTTTTACGGGCTGGATAGCT
>Ga0208259_1000104_pt1 | contig 32415 bp, 23 predicted proteins | sample CryBogCBH22May08_FD_184618 | JGI IMG/M metagenome (GOLD analysis project Ga0208259, IMG submission 184618) | Freshwater microbial communities from Crystal Bog, Wisconsin, USA - CBH22May08 (SPAdes) | ecosystem: Environmental > Aquatic > Freshwater > Lake | place: Crystal Bog, Wisconsin, USA... | reverse complement strand
TTGGGTCGGTGTATTCATTGGCAAGTCGGCTTTAGGCTTAAGTTGGTGATATTATCTCATTTCTTTGCGAATGATTTAATCAGCGATTCCCTAGGGCAATATGCCGTGACGGTTAGCGGCAACTGGCGACTCATTTTTACCTTGGATGAGGTATATTATCGAAATCTGACAGACAGATTATTCAGCTATAAATGACTAGTTTTCCTAACCCTATAACGACTATCACACGCGGCGCACATGCCACCCACTGCCATAAACACCGCCCCCAGCCAAATCCAGCGGATGAACGCTTTGTAATAAATCCGTAAGCTCCAAGCGCCGTTATCGCCCAGCGGTTCACCGATTGCCACAAACAAATCCCTAAACAATCCAGCATCAATGGCTGCTTCGGTCATGGGCATGGTTTGTACGCGGTAAACGCGCTTTTGCGGTTGCAGTTCGGCAATCAGTTTTCCGTTGTGGCTAACGGTCAAGAAGGCTTGTTCGGCAACATAATTGGCCCCTTCAGTTTCCTTAACACCGTGGAACTCGAAGATATAGCCGGACATATCCAGTTTTTCGTGAGGGGCCATGCGCACGTCTTTTTCGACGCTATACACAGAAGTCAGGGTAATGCCGGTGACAAATACGGCAATGCCCAAATGGGCACAGGTCATGCCATAAAAACCGGAGGGGATGCTGGTCAAGCGTTGCCAAGCAAACCCTGGTTGCCCTAAGCGGTCGGCAAAGGCCAGCACGGTAATGGCCACTGTCCACAAGGCCAAGGTCAAGCCCAATACCGCCCCCCAAGAATAAAACGGCATCAGCAACGGCAGGGCAAGTCCACCAGCGATACAGCCACCGACAATCCAGCGCACTCTGATTGCCAACGCGCCAATGCTGTCTTTTTTCCAGCGCAGCAATACGCCAATGCCCACGGCTATGGCGAGCGGTGCCATGATCGGGATAAAAATGGCGTTGAAATACGGCGGGCCGACGGAGATTTTGCCCAAGCCCAGCGCGTCAATAATCAGCGGATATAACGTACCCAGCAAGATGCTGGCGGCGGTGACCACCAACAGCACATTGTTCAGCAAGATGACCGATTCTTTAGAAACCAGTTCAAAACTGGCGCTGCTTTTTACCTGAGGGGCGCGGATGGCGTATAAGGTCAAAGAGCCACCCACCACAATGGCCAAAAACACCAGCACAAACAGGCCACGAGTGGGATCGCTGGCAAAAGCATGTACCGATGTCAGCACACCGGAACGGACCAGGAAAGTGCCGAGCAAGCTCAGCGAGAAAGCGAAAATCGCCAGCAGCACCGTCCACGTTTTGAATACGCCACGTTTTTCGGTGGCTGCCAGCGAGTGCATCAGGGCAGTGCCGACCAACCAAGGCATAAACGAAGCATTTTCGACCGGGTCCCAAAACCACCAGCCGCCCCAGCCCAGTTCGTAATACGCCCACCAACTGCCCAAGGCAATACCTAGCGTTAAAAACATCCATGCCATATTAGTCCAAGGCCGTGACCACCGCGCCCAAGCCGCATCCAGCCGTCCTTCCAACAGGGCGGCAATGGCAAAGGCAAAGGCCACCGAAAAGCCGACATAGCCCATATAGAGCATGGGTGGGTGGATGGCAAGACCCGGGTCTTGCAACAACGGGTTTAAATCGCGGCCTTCTAAGGGGGCAGGGAATAGCCGCTCGAACGGGTTGGAGGTCAATAACAAAAACAGCAAAAAGCCCACCGACACCAGCCCCATCACACCCAGTACCCGTGCCACGGTGGTTTCGGGAATGGTTTTGCTAAAACACGCCACCAAGCCCGTCCAACAGGACAGCACCCAAGCCCACAACAATAACGAGCCTTCATGCGCCCCCCATACCCCGGACACTAGATATAAGGTGGGCAAGGCGGTGTTGGAATTGTGGGCGATATAGGCCACCGAAAAATCATGGACAAGGCTGCTGTAAGTCAGGCAGCCGTAGGCAAGGGTGACGAACAGCCATTGCCCCAGCGCGGCGGGCTTGGCCACCGCTATCCAACCGGGTATATTACGGAATGCCCCTGCAATAGGGATGCAGCCCAGCACCAAGGCCATACACAGGGCAAGGATAAGGGCAAAGTGGCCCAATTCAGGAATCATGGCTGTTGTCCTTGGTGGTGGGTACAGAAAACGCTAGGTTTTTCATTGGTTTTTGCGGTTGAAAAATAAATTATGCGCGATTGTTGGCCTCGGCAAGCCGTCAAGCAATGGCGGATGTGGTGTCTAGGCGGACAAGTATAAACAACACCGGGCTACAAAACACCCCATGAGGTTTTATTTTGCTGGAGGCAGCTTGAAAGCTGCATAAAATTTGGAATTGGTTGCATCAACGTTGCCGTTCATGGCTTCTAAAGCCACCTTAGCTTTTTGTGCGCCAGTCTTTATCGTGTGTTTTTTTCACTTATTTTGCCTACCTATTTTTAATAGGGCAATATCTTATCGTACTGTCTGGATTTCGCGGCTAACTGTAAATTCACAGCCAGATAATTTGGTTTTACAGACATTCAAAGAATTCACGAAAAATATTTCGTATTTTCACTTTTATGACATACAATCGGATCACTTCAAAATTATATAGGCTTTAGATGCGGTGATGGCTTTTCCGTGCCGAGTTCCTTAATTTTTTAAGTTGCCATTTATGATTTCACACGCATTGACTATAGTTATTAATGAGTTAGATCAGCATTTGACCGAGAATTTTGGCGCGGCGGCTGTATCCCCACAGGTGGGGTTAGGCAACATGGCGGAAGGCTTGGGCAACGTTGCCGGTTCTAACGGCGTGTCCAGAGACATACTTAACTTTTCCATGGTGAACATCAAGGAAGAGAAAGCCTTAAAAAACCTGCCTAACCAGGTAAGAAACGATGTAACGCTGAAAGTATTCTTCCAAAACCAGCCGGTCTTCATTAATCCCCTCATACTAATGGTTGCAACACATAGCAACTATACCAATGCCTTATTAGTTTTATCGCGGGCGATACGTTTCTTTCAGTATAAAAATGTATTTACCCAGGATAACGTTTCACCGTTGTCAATCAGCACCAATGCGCCGGGAAATCCATTGGATCAGTTGGAAACCTTCAAGCTTATTTTCGACCTTTACTCACCCACCCTGGAAGAAGTGAATTATATGTGGGGGACCTTAGGCGGAAAGCAATACCCTTTCGCTGTTTATGTATTAAGGTTGCTGGAATTACAATTTAAGGCACCGTTAGGATCCGGCCAACTTATTACTGAAGTCGTCAACGACTTTTACCACAAAAATTCGGTGGGAGCCTAATATGTCGGAACGCTGCAGTAAAGCCAACACAACCTTGCTGCAGATAAATCTGCTGCATCATTATTGGTTGGATGATGGCGCAACCGTTTTCGATCAGATAGCCGATCCGCAAAAAAAGGCGAACCGCTTGCAGAATTACGATAAACGGTCATTTTTAGCGGTAAGGCCGACTGTTTCCACGGCGAATTTATTAGCCGCCAATCACTGCAAATTCATGGAAACCGCCACGGGACTTACAATTGCTGCGCCGCTTACGCTGCAACTACCCAGCGATACTGTGCTGCAGTTCATCGTATCCATAGCCAAGGGCGAATTCGCCAATTACACGGCCATGACCATGCGTCGCCAAAACATAGTCGAAATTTTTTACCCGCCGGAAAAAACCTTGTATCGGTTCAAGGAAAACGTGCCGGTTTTGTCAAACCTGACCGGGGCCGCCATAGGTAGCGGCAGTGGCAAGGTGCTATATCTTTCGCAAAACTACCCTGCGCCCCAGGCCGACGATGGTGTTGAGTCGCTGGTTATATCAGGCACCGCCCTGTTGCAACTTACCAGCGATAACCCCGGTGCTGTCACGCAACAACTCAACGCCAGCGCCGCTGCCGCGCCGATCTACATGCATCAAGGCGATGTGCCGGTAATCACCGCCCCGGCAGGCATGACCGGCGCGCCAGCCAAGGGCGTCAGGCTATCGGCGGATGTGGCCGACGATGTGTTCGTGTTATTAAAATTGCAGGCGGTCCGCGCTGACGACGATGCGTTCAGTTTTGTGGACGTCCAAGGCAAGCCAAGGGCCGCGCCGCCAATTTACCAGGTCCGCTTTAAGAATCGTTCAACCTATTGGCGCTACGTAAATAAAACCAGCGGGGCAGTGGTTTCCACTGAACCCGACCCTTTGGCCCTAACTTTTTACGGCAATGCCAATTCTGATGTAAATGCCAAAAATAAGCCAAAACCCTATTTAGTATCAGTGACAGCAGAGAAAAATGGTGCCGCTATCAGCAAACTGATATCGGAAATTTATATATAACTTTCGTTAAAACACAAGAGGAACCCAAATGGCAACAGCGTATAAGACGCCAGGCGTGTACATTGAGGAAATTTCCAAGTTTCCCCCCTCCATAGCCGAGGTTGAAACCGCGGTTCCTGCTTTTATAGGGTACACGCAAAAAGCAGATAATTTAACAGCTAATGATCTCCACCTCGTCCCGACCAGAATTACCTCGCTGCTGGAATTTGAGAATTACTTCGGTCTGCCTCAGCCGGAGCAAAAAATCACGGTGACGCTTAATGTTACCCAGACAGCTGCCGGCGCTGTTACTGGCCAAACTGCGGTTGCGAGTATGGCCGAGGCTGACCGTTCAAAGCACATTCTCCATTACGCGTTGCAATTGTATTTCGCAAATGGCGGCGGACCGGCATATATAGTCTCGATTGGCTTGTATAAACCTAATTTCGGCGACCCCTTGATGCTAAGCGACTTCGAACTGGGAAAAGATACCTTAACCACCGAGCCTGAACCCACGTTGATTGTATTCCCAGAGGCGCAAAACCTTGCGAACATCGGTGACTTCAATTCCTTGCATAATGATGCCTTGGCGCAATGCGCGCATTTACAAAACCGCTTCGTGATCATGGATGTTCACGGGGGCGATGCCAATCAATTTTCTCTTTCAAATCCGAAAACTAATCTACTGGCGGCGGTTAAAAATTACCGGGATCACGGGATTGGGATGGACAATCTTTTATACGGCGCCGCCTATGCACCCAATTTGGAAACAGTGCTGAAATTTGTGTTCGACGACAGCAAAACGAGTGTTGTTATTATCACCAACGGGGCTGCTGCAGCACCCGTGGAGCTAAGCACCTTGAAAACCACGCAAAATCAGGTTTACACAGCCGCAACCGCAGCGATCGCCGCCATGCCCAACATCTTGCCGCCGTCAGCGGCTATGGCCGGGATATACGCGGCGGTGGACAATAGCCGCGGCGTATGGAAAGCTCCCGCTAATGTCGGTGTCAATGCGGTCATTCAACCTACAATTCAAGTTTCCAACGACGACCATGGGCTAATAAATGTTGATAGCACGGCTGGAAAGTCCGTGAATGTGATTCGGGCATTTATCGGCAAAGGCACCTTGGTATGGGGCGCGCGCACCTTAGCAGGAAACGATAATGAATGGCGTTACATCAGTGTCCGCCGCTTTTTCATTTTCGCCGAGCAATCCATCAAGAACGCGACTGAACAATTTGTTTTCGAACCTAACGATGCTAATACCTGGGTGAAATTGCAAGGTATGATCGAAAATTTCCTGACCACTTTGTGGCGGCAGGGCGCGCTTCAAGGCATAAAACCGGAACAGGCTTTTTATGTGGCGGTGGGCTTGGGCAAAACCATGAGTGCCCTGGACATTGTTGAGGGTCGGTTGATCATCGAAATCGGCATGGCTGTGGTGCATCCGGCGGAGTTTATTATTCTCAGGTTTTCGCAAATGATGGCTCAATCCTGATTTTTGGATTAAAATTCTTAAATTGTTGAATTGATTATATTTACTATATAACAGGGTAATTATTATGGCTCAAGCATATCCCATTCCGCGCTTTCACTTTCAAGTTGATTGGGGCGGAACAAAAATCTCTTTCACCGAAGTGACCGGTTTAGTTATGGAAAGGGAAAAAATTGAATACCGACATAGCGATAGTAAGGATTTTAATAAAATCGCCATGCCTGGTTTGGTAAAAAACAACAACATAACCTTAAAGCGCGGTAAATTCGAGAGTGACAGGGATTTCGATGCCTGGTTCGCCGAGGTTGCTAACGATAGGGCGACGACCCGGCGCACAGTGACTATTCGTTTATTGAACGAAATGCATGATCCCGTGGCTGCGTGGGCTGCGCATAACTGTTTTCCGGTGAAAGTAACCGCACCCGATCTAAAATCGGACGCCAACGAGACCGCCATCGAGAGTGTTGAATTTGCTCACGAAGGTCTGACTAAAGTCGCTATTTAATCCGTAAGATTCAGTATGGCTGATTATTACCCGCCGTGGGGCTTTTACTACAGATTGGATTTTAGTATCAGCAAAACCGGCAACGATGTCAGGTTTCAGACCGTTTCCGGTTTATCGGTTGAGTACGATTATGAAAGTTACAAGGAGGGCGGCGAAAACCGTTTTGAACACAAATTGCCGGTGCGGACTAAATACGGCGATCTGATTTTGAAACGGGGGATGTTGCAGGATTCGGATGTGATCAAATGGTTTCTGGATGCTTTTGGCCACCGGGCTTTTGTCCCGGCGGATATCAATGTGGTTTTAATGAATGAAAGCGGCGAACCGTTGCGGGTTTGGAAGGTGGCAAATGCAATACCTAAGAAATGGTTGGTTAGCGATTTTAACGCCAATGAGAGCAGTATAGTCATAGAAACCATGGAATTAAGCTACCGGTACTTTACCGTTCAATAAGCATAGACATCCTATTACTTCGGATAAACGAGACACCATGCCAATAGACATAAAGGAATTATATATTCGGGTAACTGTAAAAACACCGCCTGCCGGTTCCGCAGCAGCAGGTGCCGGTTCGCCTAACGCCGGCGGCGGGGGTGTGGATAAAAACGCCCTGGTTGCCGAATGCGTGGAACAGGTTCTGCAAATTCTCCATATTAAGACAGAACGCTAATGGCACAAGACGGCAAACTCGAAAAAATGCTGATATTAGCCTTTTCCGACTCCAAAAAGGCGGAGAACGGCGGCTTGACGGATGCCGACGATGTGTTAGAGGCTCTTATTAACCCGGAATCTTATACTCTGGCGTATAAGTTGAAATTTTCCGAATCCGGTCAAGGCCATGGCACCAGCGGCAAGCAATTAAAATATGAATATACCGAACCCAGTGAAATTGCCTTTGAATTCCTGTTCGACAACACCGGCATTATCGACGGCAATCCCCGTGATTCGATATCTGACGATCTAACGAAATTCAGACAAGTTCTCATCGACTATAAAGGCGACTCCCACGAACCCCGGCATTTTAAACTGGTTTGGGGAAAAAACTCGATTTTCAAGGGCAGGGTGACGGAAATTGACATCACCTACAAGATGTTCAAAAACGACGGCACGCCGATACGGGCGGTTGCCAAAGTTAATTTCAAAAGCAGTATCGAGGAGGAAAAACGCGCCGCCAAGGAAAATAAGAGTTCACCGGATCTGACACATATCCGCAGGGTAAAACTGGGAGACACTTTGCCCTTGCTGTGCTTTTCGATTTACGGCGATCCGAGCTATTACTCGCAGGTTGCGCAAGTCAACGGCCTTATCAATTTCCGTCAGCTCACGCCCGGAATAAATCTGGTTTTTCCGCCTATCGATAAAAGCACTAAATCGACATGAGCAACGATTCCACTATTCCCACCCCGGCCACTCCGGATGTATGCACGGTGGCTATACTTGTCGAAGGCGAGGAAATATTGGGAAAATTTCATATTGTAACGGTTACTGTTAGCCGTGAATTAAACAGAATTCCGTCGGCAACTATTGTGCTGCAAGATGGTGAAGCCGCCAAGGCAACTTTTACGGTCAGCAATACCGATTATTTTATTCCCGGCAAACAGATTGAAATTCAACTGGGTTACCGCTCGCAAAATACAACGGTATTCAAGGGGCTGGTTATCAAACACAGCATAAAAATACGTAAAGCAGGCAGTGTGCTGAGCATCGATTGCCGAAATGAAGCCGTGAAAATGACCGTGGACGCCAAAAGCCGCTATTTCCAGGACCAGAAAGACAGCGACATTTTGGCGGATATTCTTGGCCTGCACAATTTGCAAAACGATGTGGCCGCCACGGCTCCGGTGCTTAAGGAGGTGGTGCAATACGATGCCACCGACTGGGATTTTTTGTTGTGCCGCGCGGAAGCCAATGGCTTAGTGGTCTTGGTTGACGATGCGAAACTCACCGTGGCAAAACCGAACATTGGTAATACGCCGGTATTGCAAGTTGCCTATGGTTCTACCTTGCTGGAGCTGGACGCGGAAATCGACGCCCGTTGTCAAAGCAAGAGTATCAAGGCCAGTAGTTGGAGCCCGGCCGATCAGGCCGTAGTGACCGCCGATGCCAAGGAGCCAGCCGGGGGACAGAACGGTAATCTAAGACCTGCCGATCTAGCTCAGGTTTTAGGGAGGGATGTACAGGAGATTAGGCACGGCGGTCGGTTGCAGGAACCGGAATTACAAGCCTGGGCGGACGCCAGACTGCAGTTGGAGCGGTTGGCGAAGGTGAGGGGGACTGCAAAGTTTCAGGGTTTCGCAGGCATTGCACCGGGAAATATGCTGGAAATAACCGGTATCGGGCAGCGCTTCGAAGGCAAGTTATATGTATCCGGGATTCGGCATACTGTCGCCGGCGGCAATTGGGAAACGGACGTGCAATTCGGCCTGAAGCCGGGTCTGTTTGCAGAAACCTATAATTTGCGGCGCTTGCCGGCGGCGGGTTTGCTACCGGCGGTGAGCGGCTTGCAAATCGGTGTCGTCACGGCTTTGGAGAACGACCCGGACGGCGAGGATCGCATAAAGGTGCGCTTGCCGTTGATCGATCCTCAGGAGGAAGGTATTTGGGCGCGGCTGGCTACCTTGGACGCCGGCAAGCAGCGCGGCACTTATTTTCGACCAGAAATCGGCGATGAAGTTATCGTTGGCTTTTTGCACGACGATCCGCGCCATCCGGTGATTCTGGGCATGTGCCACAGTAGCGCGAAGCCGTCTCCCAAGCAGGCCAAGGATGATAACCAACATAAAGGCTATGTCAGCCGCGAAGGGATGAAGTTTTATTTTGATGACGAAAAGAAAATCATAGGCCTGGAGACACCGGCGGGCAACAAACTGGCTTTATCCGAGGATGCCAAGGGGATCAGCCTACAAGACCAGAATGGCAATAAAATTACGCTGGACGATAGTGGGGTAACGATACAGAGCAGCAAGGATTTGAATATAAAAGCCGGCAATAGTTTGAAAATTTCCGCGACCAGTATCGAGTTAAGCGCCCAAAGCGCTTTTAAAGCCAGCGGTGCCGGCAGCGTGGAGGTTTCCGGTGCCTCGATAACTATAAATGGCAGCGCCAATACCGTGATCAAAGGCGGCTTGGTGCAGATAAATTAATGTATACATTTTAGGTTCGGCCATAACAGGAGTTGCAAAACAGCATGTTTCCCGCCGCTCGCGTTTCCGACATGATAGTCAGCACCGCCACCTTGGGTGTACCAGTGCCGATTATCCCCCCCGGCGCGGTCAACGTGTTGATCGGGGGGTTGCCTGCCGCGCGTTTAGGGGATAGTTGCGGGGCAGACGCCATTATCCTAGGGTCGGCGACAGTGATGATAGGCGGCTTGCCTGCCGCACGGGTAAGCGATATAACGGCCGGCGGCGGTGCAGTGCTGCCGCCTGGCTGTGTGACTGTACTTATAGGAGGTTGAATACGTATGAATCAGCAATTCCTGGGTCGGGGCTGGTCTTTTCCGCCCACTTTTATAAGGGAGACCGCCGGCTTGCAAATGCTGGAGGAAGAGGCTGATATTGCCTCCAGTCTGGAAATTCTGCTTAGTACCACCTTGGGCGAGCGGATTATGCAACCGTTTTACGGCTGTAACCTCGACGAGTTGGTGTTCGAGTCCTTGAATACCCGAATTAAAACCTTGATGGCAGACAAGGTGGAATCGGCCATTTTATATAATGAGCCGCGCATTCTGCTGGAACAGGTCGCGCTGGACGATAGCTTGGATGCGGATGGCGTGGTGCTGATTGAAGTCAGTTACCAAGTTAAATCGACAAATTCCCGTTTTAATTTCGTATATCCGTATTACAAACTGGAAGGCACCGATATCAACATTACTACCAGCGTCAATTTGCTGCCGGATTAGAAAAACGCCATGACCACGCCGACCGATTGCAAACAAAACTTAGATCCGCTGAAACTGGTCCGGGAAGGCACTAGCCAGGATCAACGTTTTCCAGCGGCGCTGGATCCGGCCTATGCGCCTGTTAATGAGCATAATCCCGCCTACAGCATGGTTTTCGCGAAAAGCTACACCGCGTTTTTAAACTACTATGCTGCAAACAATACTGTTACCGGCGATTGGGCGCCGTTTTTTGCCAAGGATATCTCGGTGCTGCTGGCGGCGGTCGCGATTGAGGATATTAATGTCTATAAGGCTAATTTGCAGCAATACACGGATTATTTAAATAATCCGACCAATACGCCGCAAGGAAATCCGCAAGACACCCTGGGCTATCTCTATGCCTACGCGGCGACGCTGGCCATGCAACTGGATGAGTTTAAACAAGCCTTGCCTGTCGAAACCCCGCTCAAAGCGGTTCTGCAAAATCTGCTGATCACGCAGTTAAAACCGGCTATGGACAGATTAATTGCCTATTACCAGGGCGGCCAGCCCCGCGGCTTAGTCAATGCCGTGGCTCCATCGCCTGCCGTGTTGATTTTGCGCAATCCGGTGATTCCCATAGATAAGGTGGAATTATCGGCCGATTGGAGCGGGGGCGTAGCATGGGACACCTATTTTAATACTATCGTCCCTGACGCATCAGTTTATGGCGACGCGTCCGCCACGATTATTCAGCAAATTCAATATTGTGTCAGCAGTAGCCTGTTTAAATCGGTGTTCGATCAATTCCTCAAGGTTTTCCAGCGCGTGGTCGTGGAAGCGGCGAACGCACTGCAAAACAGCTTGAGCAATTGGAATACTCACGAACCGCATTACGCCTTGTTTTTGGCTTTCCTGCAATTGTTTGAATACGCGCGCGCGGCCGGTAATACTTTAACAGGCCGGCATCTGGATTTTTATTACCGGCAAATCCTCGGTCTTAAGGAGAAACCCGCCCAAGCCAGTCATGCCCATCTGGTAATCGAACTGGCGAAGCAAGTCACTAGCCGGGACTTTCCAGCTGGAGAATTGTTCAAGGCTGGCAAGGACAGCACAGGCCAAGCTGTGTTTTTCGCTAATGACAGGGATTTTGTCGCCAATCAGGCAAAAGTAGTTGCCTTAAAAACAGTTTATCGGCACGGTTCGGAACGGGTCGGCGGTAATACTCTCAACCTTGGCCGCATTTACGCCTCGTCGGTCAGTAATTCCGCTGATGGCTTGGGCGCGCCTTTAACTTCCCCTGATCAGTCCTGGCAGCCCTTTTTTAATAAAGTGTATGCCGACGGCGTCTTGCAGCAAATAAACATGCCGCCAGCCGACATAGGCTTTGCCATCGCTTCGCATCATTTGCTGATGGCGGAAGGCAGCCGCTGGGTTTATGCCGAATTTAATTTGTCGGCATACGGAGTTCTGGCCGATGCGGATTTTCAGAATGCTTTCGATTGCTATCTAAGTACCGCTCAGGGTTGGTTGGCAAAGCAGCCCACGTTTTTTTCCACTTTGGCGGCGAATCAATTTTCCCTGCGGATTTCCATCGACGGCGCTGATCCCGCCATCACGCCTTATAATCCGGCGATTCACGGCTATAACTTGCAAACCACAGCTCCGGTTTTACTAGTCAAGCTAAATCAAGATAGCAGCCATCCCTATGCCTATGCAAAGTTTCAGGATGTTGTCGTCCATGATATCGTGATTTATAGCCAAGTAGATCATTTAAAAACCTTGGCGCTCGCCAATGACTTCGGTCCGGTAGATATTTCAAAACCGTTTCAACCCTTCGGTGCCGCGCCGGTCTTGGGCAGTTCTTTGATTCTCGGTAGCAAGGAAGTCTTTCAAAAAAATTTGCTCTATGTCTGGGTAAAGGTGAACTGGCTATCTCCGCCGGCCCCCTTCGGCACCAATGCCACCCCCACTATCCTGGTGGACTTTTTGTCCCAGGGGCAATGGGTGCAAACCACTACGCCAGCGCTGCCTCTAACCTCTACGACGGCAACGCCTTTAACCGCTAGCCAACTTTTTGTAACTCTCGATGATACGACCCCCATTACAGATCAAGCGGATTATAGTGCTAACGAGTACTATGCCGCTGCTTCCCGTTCCGGATTCCTGCGCTTGCGTTTGACGGACAGTTTCGGTCAGAACGACTATCAAATTGCTTTGCTCAGCTACCTAAGCAAACATTCCGACACCCCACCCGGATCGCCGCCTGTAGGGCCAACCTGCGGAGCACTGGCGCTAGGTTATGTATCGCAAACCGATATTGATTTGCTTACCGCAAGTCTGGAGAGTTTTAATAAACGCTCCAGTCAATTTTTCCATTTAACGCCTTTCGGTAGCGCCGAGCAGCATGCTTATCTTACCAACGCCAGCCAGACACCGTTATTGCCGCAATTACAATTTCCGGTCAGTAACGACATGGTAAACAGCGAAGCCGAGTTTTATATCGGCGTTAGCGGTTTGCAAGCGCCGCAAAATCTCAGTCTGTTATGTCAGGCTGTGGACGGTTCCGCTAATCCGCTGCTTAGTAATCCACCGATTAGCTGGAGTTATTTGAGCAATAATCAATGGCAGACTTTTGCCAATAGTGATGTCCAAGATCAAACCGGCGGCTTATTGAACGCAGGCATTATTACTTTTTCCGTTCCGGCGCAGGCAAACACCCTAAATACCTTGTTGCCTTCCGGATTAACTTGGCTACGCGCTGCGGTTAGTCAAAATAGCGACGCCGTTTGCAGGCAGCAACTGCTGGCCGCACAAGGCCTACGGGTAAGTTTTGCCGATCAGGGCAATGCAACCGACTTTCTGGCCCTGCCTTTGCCCGCCGGCACCATCTCCAAGCTGGCGCAACCCGATGCGGCGGTTAAAACCATTACACAACCGTTTGCCTCCTTCGGCGGCGCAGGGGCGGAATCTGCCCAAGGCTTTTACACACGCATCAGCGAACGTTTGCGGCATAAAGACAGGGCAATCGGGCTGTGGGATTATGAACGTTTGATATTGGACGCCTTCCCACAATTATATAAGGTGAAATGTCTAAATCACACCTGGTACGAAGTGGATTCTGCTTCCGGCGTGCTTGGCGTCTACCGGGAATTGGCCCCGGGGCATGTTACTGTAGTGACGATACCCAATATACAATTCAGGAATCTGTCCGATCCCTTGCAACCTTATACCAGCTTGGCCTTACTGGATGAAATAGACGCGTTTCTACAAAGTCGCTTTTCCGGTTTCACCCAGCTGCATGTCAAAAATCCGCAATTCGAGGAGGTGCGAGCCGCATTTAAACTGCATCTGCGTGACGGCTACGATCCGGCCTACTATACAAGCTTATTACAACAGGCGATAACCAGCTTTCTGTCGCCTTGGGCGTTTAGTAGTGGGGGAGGCCCGTCTTTCGGCGGCAAAATTTATAAATCGGCGTTGGTGGATTTTATCGAAAATCAGTCCTATGTGGACTACGTTACCGATGTCCAGATATTCAAGACCAGCAACGGTGCTTCCAGCGGCGATGCTGAAGAGATCACGGGAACTTACGCCATCTCGGTGCTGGTGTCGGCACCCTCCGACCAACATAGCATCACACTCATAAACCCCATGCTGGAGAATGTTTCCGGCGAAACCTGTTCGTGTGCAGTATGAGTCAAAGTTCAATCACCCTAGCGAAAAATCCGCTGCTGCCCCCCGAGCAAGATTTTTACCGCTTGCGCCGGGAAGGCGTCGGTTTTATCGAGCAGACCGGCAGCCAAGCCTGGACGGATTACAATACCCATGATCCGGGGATTACCACGCTAGAAGCCTTATGTTACGCCATCACCGATTTGGGTTACCGGCTCGGTTGGAATATCCAAGATATCTTGGCTCCAGAAACCGCCTCCGCCGATCCTAGTCAACCTTATCCTAATCAGGCGTTCTTTTCCGCGCGCAACATCCTGACCGTGAATCCGGTCACGATCAACGATTTTCGCCTATTGCTGATCGACCTACCCATGATCCACAATGCTTGGCTTTACGCCAAGGCCTGCCCTTGCGAGTTGAGCTACTACGCCTGGTGCGAACAAGACCAGTTGCTGTTAGCCTATCAGCCGCCGGTTAATCCGGAGTCGGCATCGCGGCGAGTTTCGCCCCGTGGGCTTTACGATGTATTGTTGGAACTTGAAACTGACCCGGTGCTCGGCGATTTGAATGATCGCAAAGTTGAATTCGCCTCGGTTTTTCTGGATGCCAATGGTGCCCATCCCTATACGCTGGAATTACGTTTTCCGGAATTCGACTTGGTGAGCGGCGTGCAATGGTCGCTGTTTTTGCAAAGCGGCGATGCATTCGCGCAAAAAAATGGCCAGGATTTCACTCTCACTTTAAAACGTCTCGGCGCCACCAAAACGTTTGATCTTTATTCAGACCCCTCTTTGACCGATGACGCCGCGCGCAATACTTATTTGCGCAACAATTGGGGATACCTGCTGTACCTTGATATGGAAATCGATCTGCTGCCGGGTGCGCAAAAAATTTTGATTAGCAACGCCACCTTACGGATCATAGGTGATCTTGCCGCTAAAACCCAAATCGCCACGGCGCAAAACCTGAAAACCGTGTTGCAGGATAAAAGTCCCGCCGGTTTTGTACAACGCTACCGGCAAAAAGCCCTACAGGCGCAAGCCGCTCTGCAAAGCACCAAAGCTGCGTTGTTGGCCCACCGCAACCTGGACGAAGACTTTTGCAGCGTCAAAATCGTCGCGGTGGAAGATGTGGCGGTCTGCGCCGATATCGAAGTGACAGCCGACGCCGATATACCGTCGATTCAGGCGCAAATCTGGTTTGCCATCGAACAATATTTAAATCCTCCGATCCGTTTCTTCAGCTTGGCCGAAAGTCTAAACGCCGGGAGGGCTGTGGAAAACGTGTTTAATGGCCCCGCTTTGAATAATGGTTTTATAGACAGTGCCGATCTACAGGCGGCGGAGCTAAAAACCGTATTGCGGGTTTCTGACATCCTGAAAAGTTTGATGGAGATCGCCGGCGTCATTGCGGTTAACGGTTTGTTGTTGACCAAGTATGATAGCGAGGGCAATGTGCTTACCGGTGCTGCCGATCCAACCTGGAGTTCCAGTGGCAACCCTATCTTCGACATCAACAAGGCTAGTGCCGCCTGGCTGTTGTTTATCAGCAGCGGACATCAACCGCGATTATATCAAAACCTATCCAATTGCAAGTTTTACAGAAATGGACTGCCGTTTCAGGCCAACGTTGATGAAGCCGCCGGCATTCTTAATCAATTGCGCGGTGCGGCTGAACGTCCGAAAATCGTTAGCGGCGGCGAGGATATGCCTATTCCCGCTGGCGTTTATCGCGATAGCGAGGATTATTTTCCGTTACAGTATGGTTTCCCTTTGGTGTATGGGGTGGGGGCCAGCGGTTTGCCGGGAAACGCGTCCTTGCAACGCAAGGCCCAGGCCAAACAATTCAAGGCCTATCTGCTTGTTTACGACCAAATTATCGGCAATGCTCTGGCGCAGTTGGCGCATACCGCCGATTTATTTTCTCTCGACCCGAACATCACCCGCACCTACTTTGTTAAGGAAATCAACGAAGCGTTGATCCAAGGTTTTAACGACATCACCACCGGTTTGACTAAGACGGCGGTGGAGTCCATTACCGAAACCCAGCCGGAGTTTCTGGAGAGGCGCAACCGTTTTCTGGATCATTTGCTGGCGAGGTTTGGCGAACAGTTCAATGACTTCGCCTTACTGCTCGGTAATGTTGATGGTGAACAAGTCGCGCTTGACCAGTTGATAAAAGATAAGATTGCCTTTCTTCAAGCGTATCCCCGGATAAGCAATGACCGCGGCAAGGCCATCGATTATGCAGTGACGCCGAATGCCTCTGATAATTATGCCGGCCTCAAAAAACGCATCAGTTTGTTGCTGGGCAATCCCGATTTGAGCTTTGCCTGGAGCGGTCAGGATTTGGGTGGAGGCAAGTTTCAAATTGCTTTTACTCTGCTCGACGGCAACGCCAAGGTTTGGCTGCAAGGCAGTCTGCAAATCCAGGCAAGCAGTCTCGAGGAAGCGCAACAACTTGCCTATGCGGCCATCAGCAAACAAATCAGCCGCACCGAAGCTTATTTGATCCAGCCAGAATCGGGACAATACAGATTGATTTTACAGGACAGTGCTGCAGTGCCGTTGGGGCAATCTCCCGATTTGTTTGCAACTAACGCCGCCGCGACCGCTGTACAGAACGATTTGTTGACCTGGGGCGCTTATGAACGCTTGATTGTCGTCGAACATCTACTGTTAAGGCCGAAATTCCCAGGTGACGCGCTGTATCCCGTTTGCAGCGACGCCCCTTGCCATACCTGCGGACAGGATGACCCTTATTCCTTTCGCTTAAGCTTTGTCATGCCCGGTTGGACGCAGTTATTTACCGGTAATCTCGACATGCGGCGTTTCGCCGATTTAACAATACAGCAAGAAACGCCCTCGCATCTGCTCGGCAAAACCTGCTGGGTGGGCAACAATGGCTTTACTGAAAACTCTTGTGACGAAGTCATTGGCCAACTGGCCGATGTACTGCTTGCCCAAGGCTTGACCTCCGCCGGCGTAACGCCGACCGATCTGGAGGCCTGTGCCGCCGCCAATGCGGTGTATCATGCCTTTAGCGCGGTTTTTCAATCTTGGTATGCGGACAAGACGGATGTGCATCTACAGCCCGACGCGCTAAGGAATTTGCTCACCACTGAATTCGACAGCGCGCCACTGCCAGTGAACATTTCATCCGGCGTGGTATTGACGCCGCCGCTGTGGTCGGCTTTGCAAACGCTGCTGATCGCTTATTTTCAACAAATCGCCCAATACGGCTGGCAATTCGAACGTTTTGAAAGTGCTTGGCGGAACTGGCTGAGCGTCAACGCAAAATTCGACTGGATTGATGAGCGTCTGCCGGAACGGGTACAAGCCATACTTGCCTTTAATTTACAAACCGAAAATGCCGGGTCTGCGGCGATTTGCCAATGTGCAGCGGACATACTTCAGGATTATGGTATGGCTTTTTATACGTGGATGAGCAGCAATATCAGCTCCGGTAAGGCTTACCAGGATTTTCCGGCCTTTGTGCCACCTGCCATCAAGAATTGCGGGAATCTGAGCCTAAATTCCGCCGCCATGGATAGTATCGCCGCCTTGTTGAAAGAGCGCTATGGCGCCTATGCCGAAGTGTCTTACCGGCTATGGTTAGTTGTCAATCAGTTGGGTCAATTACGCAATACCTACCCGGGCGCAATTCTGCATGATTGCAGCGCCGGTGGTGACCAAAACCCCGTGCTACTAGATCAAACAGTGCTGGGCAATTATCCGCTCGGCAAGTCTTCAACCTGAAACTGTCTAAATACGGACATCGCCATGCAACCATTACAAGATCAATTTCCGGTTTTCGAAGCCAACCAGGTACTGAGCAGCAGTTCCCTGAACAACATATTCAACTATTTGGATGAGCAGGAGCGCCTGACACGCGCCAATCTGATCGGTATCGGCATCGTCTGCGGCCTTGAATGCAAACTGCTGACCGGGGCTAAAACCACGATCAGCATTGCCAAAGGCTGCGGAGTCAGTTCGCAAGGGTATTTGTTCGTGCAACCGGACGATATTATCCTGACTGCCTATCGGGAAAATTACACGCTGCCTGCCGATTTGGATTATCTGCCGTTCAGGATTTCGCCGACCGTGCAATACCCGTTATGGGAACTGTTTTCGGATGGGACAAGCAATACCACGCCGCTGGATAATATCACTGGCTTTTTGGACGATAAGGCGGTGCTGCTGTTTCTGGAGTTGAAAAAATCCGGACTGCGGAACTGCAGCCCCAACAATTGCGACGGCAAGGGTTCGGAAGTTACGGCTAGCCTCAAGCATTTGCTGATTAAACGCGATGATTTGACTGCGATTATCGCCAATGGAAATGAGCAGGCTGCCAGCGATCCGGCTGCCTTATTCCAGGCGGCAATGGCTCTGCCGGATATAAAACTGCCGCGCTTTGATGTGCCGAGTTTCAGCCCGATCAGCTCCAACGACATCTACGCCGCCTATGTAAATGTGTTCGCCCCTGTCAATTTGGCGCAAACCACCGGCACTGCCTTGAGCGCGACGTACACGGCGTTTAAGCCTTTGCTTGTCGATATGTATCCAGCCGATCCTTTCAGTAATTTCAGCACTGTTTACGCTTTTCTGGACAAAACGCCGGTCAGCAGCGATCAAGTGTATTTTTTACAATATTATTACGATTTTTTTGATGATTTACTTCGGGCTTACGACGAGTTTCGCCACCTGGCGGCTAGCTTGCTTTGCACTTGCTGTCCGTCCGACGCTTTGTTTCCCCGGCATTTGCCGCTGGGGCTGTTGCGTCCTGATCCTGGATACCAACCCGATGTTTTCCGCCAGGAGTTCCGGGCTTCGTCTGCGCTAGGCGCCTGCAAGCAGCAATTGTCCGTAGCGCGGAAATTATTTCAGCGGCTGGTGGAAATGACCGGCCAATTTACCGACACCCCAGCCTTGCCTAAATTAAAGCGAGGGGTGTTTTATATTCGTGATCCGCAAATTCGGGTCACGCCGAGTAACATCGGCAATAGGCCTTTAGCAGACAGAGCTATTCCGTATTATTATCAGGAAACCGGCGTGCCGCCCTTGTACCAGGTTTGGAACCCGGAAAAAACCGCCGGTAACCGCGCCAATCAAAATCTGAGTTATCGCTATGATGAGTATGTCCCGGCCGCACCGCCATTTGTTAGTGCGCCATTGGCCTATGACTTGGAGCCTTATAATTTTCTGCGCATAGAAGGGCATCTTGGTAAAAACTACCAATCGGTGCTGCGTACACTATTGTATTTAAAATCGGCCAACCGCTTGCCGATTGAATGCATCGCCTTGCGCAGCGGCTATTATGATGCTACTCAAAGCGTGGACTTAAGCAAAGAATCAGCGGTTTTTCAAGACCTGGAAACCCTGTACTCGGCCTTAAAAGCCGAATTGCTGACCACGCTGGTCGAAGGATTGATTTACCTTTATAACATACCGATTCCTAATTTTAATAACATGGCACTGCTTGCCGTGAACAATAATACGGGGCTGCCGGGAGGAACGCCCAAGAATGCTGTGTTGCAAAGCCTCGCGCCCTATTACCAATTTCCCGCCGCAAGCGTCGGCGCCTGGTTCGAAAAATACTTTGCAAATCTGGATGCCAGTCCTTTTATCGCAGTCAATCCGAATGCCATTAACCCCACAGTCATGGCTGGTCTCTATGCGGAGCTGGTTTCCGCCACCGGCACTGCAACGAACGAATTGCCCAGTGCCTACTATCCAGACGCTATTGGGATTTATTACTTTACTAAACTAGCGGAAACTCTGCCGGCTAGCCTTGATCTCTTGAATTATGCGGATTTTGAAAATAAATTCATGAATTTGCAAGGTATTATGCGTTATTTTGGTTCGCTTCCGGTCATCCAGCCGGGGGCGGATTCCAATTCTTCTCCGGTCGAGGAAGACTTGATCGATCACTTTGACGAAGTGTTGTTTACCTGCAAACTGGAACCGATTAAAGCAGTGTATGACGAATATTTAAACCGGATAAATACTCTGCGCCGCAAGGAGTTTTTTAGTGAATTCTTGCTGGATCACCCCGGTATTCAGCATAAGGCCGGAACCCCTTTGGGCGGCACGTTTATCATCGTTTATCATCAACAACCACCCGTGCTAATGGATATGGTAAGTAATGTCAATGTAGCCTCGAACCGTGCCACGCCTATTATCGCCAATACCTTCAATGCCGCGTTAACGGCAAATTTAAGCAACATTCGGGGTCTTTCCTCCGCCATTAGCCGTATCAGCAATAATTCCATTTTGGCGTTAAATCCGGATATAGGTTTAATCCTCGGCGCCGTCAGCGGTCAAATCTCATCCAACGGCACCGACGCGCCTGCGGTGAATTCCAGCGATCCGCTGACCGCGATTATCGCCACCGCCGTGGCTGGTCTGGTGGACGGAACCGTTATCGCCGATTTTTATTTACCTTACCGGGTTTCCAGCGATAACGTGGGCGTGCAATATGTTTTACCAAAAATAACGCCGCATTTTGGTTGCAGTGCCGGTTGCCCGGATTCCAATGGGATTGCTCCGGTTACCATTACCGCAAATGGGGGGTTGCCGCCTTACGAAATAAAAATCGACGCCCAGGACTATGTGCCGCTGAGTGACACCGTCAATTTAGCGGTCGGCGTGCATACCTTGGTCATTCGGGACGCAGAATACGCGGAATCGATTAATCAATCCGTGACTATCGCTGCACCCATTTCATTCACCGACATAAGCTATACCTGCAAAGCCGATATGACCTATACCGCGACTTTTACCGTCAGTGGCGGCACGCCGCCCTATACTGCGGTCAACCCCACTGACGCCACAGCCGTATCAGGGAGCTATAGCTACACCAGCAGGAGCATAAACAGCGGCGAGGCACTGACCATAGCCTTTGTGGACAGCAATCAGTGCAGCGGCAATGTAGTGTTAACCAAAACCTGTCAACCAACACCTAATTTTAGCTATAAGCTCGGTTGTCCGAATACTGATGGTGTTGCGCCGGTTACTATTACGGCAACCGACGGCTTGCCTCCATACGAAATTAAAATTGACGACCAGAACTATGCAGCTCTAAGCGACGCCATCAATTTTACGGGCGGTGAACATACCGTGACTATTCGTGACTCGGCGCAGACGGAATCCATTCCTCAAACCATCACAATCGGGCCGCCTATCACCTTCGGCCCGGTTCAATATACCTGCGATGACGCCGGCACGGCCTATACCGCGACTTTTACCGTCATTGGCGGCGCGCCGCCTTATACTGTGGTCAACCCCAGTGATGCTAGCGCAGTGCCAGGCGGCAATAGCTATACCAGCAGACCGATAAAAAGCCGCACGCGGCTTAAAGTTGAAATTCTTGACAGTAATCAATGCAGCGGAACGATAATGTTATATTACACCTGTAAACCAATTGTTATGTGACTTTAGCTGACTAATTCGTATCAGGGCAGCAAAATGTCAAACGCGCAAACGCACATCATACTTCGGCAAGTTTTGCACGTTGAGGCATACGGGTCGGAAACGGATGGCCTGCTATTACAACGAAAATTGCCTTTGTTATGCGATCAACTTTTGCTACCGGCCTTGGCGGTCATTTTTGATCGCGCGGCAGCTGCAAACGAGCATGTGGTCATCGAAAGGTTGGATGTGGACCTTGGCGAAATTAGCCTGGACAGATTGGAAGCGGAGTTTGCCGAGGCCATCCGGCGGGTATTAACTAGCCAAATCGATGCCAAAATTCCCGCCACGCCTTTCAGCAAAGGTGATCCAAGCACTAATGTTGTGCGGAAAACCGAAGCTGAAGCGGTGCTGGAGTCCTTTACGTATTTTCTGGAAACCGGGATGCTGCCCTGGTGGTTTAAACTTGCGCCGGGTTTGGCTCTGGAACAAATTGTGTTAGGGATATGCCGGCAAAGCGTTCTGTCTCATAGCGTTTCCGCGCTGCTTAAGTCTGCGTTGCTTGCTGCGTTAACCACCGCTAATGGCCGGCAGCGTTTTTTGCAGCAATTTTCGGATGAATTTCGAGTGGCCCTGTTTAACTGGCTGGCGTTTGGCACCGCCGAAACTATTTCCTTGCTTCAGCAAGATATTACCAGCGCAGGGCTTCCTGCGGAAATCACCGCCGCTATCGGCCGGCATTTGTGGCTGGCCGCGCTGGATTTCTTGCCCGGCGGAACCGAGCTTGATGCCGACAGGCTTTTAGCAGTAAGCATCGATGCCTTGCCTGCCGCACAGCGGCATCATCCGGCTTTACGGGTCTGGCTGGCACGACGCTGGCCGGGGCACAACAAACTGCTTGCAAGGCTCGAAATTGCCCCTGAGCCGCCGGCAAATGCCAAGGACTGCAATGTAAATTCTGAAGATGCCGCGATTTTCTTGCTAAGCGCTAAATTTGGCGAACAGCCGCGCATGACGGGGAGTCAGGCCGAACGGCAACGTAGCCAATTAGCAAACGGCTTATATGTAGATTGCGCCGGCCTGATTCTACTGCATCCTTTCCTGCCTGGCCTATTCGAGACGCTGGGCGTCGTAGGCGATGGGCGGATAGTGCAAGCGGAACGTGCGCTAGGTCTGCTGCATTTTTTAGCGACTGGTCAGGACAGCGCTCCCGAGTATGCCTTGACCCTACCGAAGTTTTTATGCAATATTCCATTGGACACGCCGGTGGCGGCCTTAACTGCTTTGAGCGGTCCGGACCAGGACGAAGCCACGGTGCTGCTGGAGGCGGTGATCGGTCATTGGCAAGCACTGCGGAATACTTCTCCGGACGGTCTGCGCGGGACTTTTCTGGTTCGGCCTGGAAAATTGAGCCTACGCGGCGACGGCGACTATTTGCTTAGCATCGAAAACCAAACTTTCGATATCCTGCTGGCTGAGTTGCCTTGGGGCATCAGCATTGTCAAACTTCCCTGGATGGATACATTACTCTGGGTGGAATGGGGGTATTAGCCTATGAAAACCAGCGCCGAAAAAACCTCCTCGGCAAGCGCCCACGCCGCCAGCCGCCCATTCATAGCCAAGCCCGGTAGTTCCGGATTTTTTTCCGCAGCGAATTCGGCCGCGCCGGTACAATTAAAAATGACGGTCAACCAGGCCGGGGACAAATACGAGCAGGAAGCGGATAAAATGTCGGAACGCGTATTGCGTGAACCGGCACAGGCCAAGGATGAAAAACTGCAACGCCAAGCGCAAGATAAATTGCAAAAATCGGCTAAACCCGCCGAGGAAATTCGTAAATCCGAACAAAAATCGGAGAAACTGCAAAAATCGGCTGACAGCCGCTTGCAAAAAGCAGCGGCAGCCCAAGATAAAATTCATAAAAAACATCACGAGCGAGAAGCACTGCAACGGGCGGCGAAAGACGCAACAGCCGACGATAAAATCCATAAAAAACATCATGACCGCGAGGAACTGCAACGCGCACCGGCTGCGGATGAAACGCTTAAGCGCAAAAGCGGCGACAGCGCACCCGTAATCAACGACAACGTACAAACCGCCATTCGTAATAAAACCAGCGGTGGTCAACCGCTGGCCGGCGAAGTTAAAAATTTCATGGAGCCGCGCTTCGGGGCGGATTTTAGCCATATCCGCGTGCATCATGACGGCGAAGCCGCCAGTCTCAACAATCGGCTGAGCGCGAAGGCGTTTACCTATAAAAATCACGTATTTTTTTCCCGTGGTCAATACCGGCCAGACACCAGCGAAGGTAAACAGTTAATTGCCCACGAATTGACGCATACCATCCAACAAGGGCATGCCGTGCAGCGCAGTCCGCAAATCAGTCCCGCGTCGCCGCCGCCGGTGCAGCGCTTGGGTATGCAAGATGCTCTGGACTATTTTGCCGATAAAGCCCGTTTAATACCCGGTTTCAGTTTATTGACCCTGTTGCTAGGTTTTAACCCCATTAATATGCAATCCGTCGACCGCAGTGCCGCCAATTTGCTGCGGGCCTTGATTGAATTGCTTCCCGGCGGCGCTTTCATTACTCAGGCCTTGGATAATCACGGTGTTATCAATAAGGCCGCCACCTGGGTAGAGCAAAAATTGGCAATACTGGGCGATATCGGCGGCGATATCATTGGCAGTCTGAAACACTTTATAGACTCCTTAAGCGCGAAGGATATTTTCGATCTCGGCGGGGTCTGGGCGCGCGCCAAGAGTATTTTTACCGAACCCATAGGCAGGCTCATCACCTTTGGTGGTTCGGCGGTCGTGGAAATTTTGAAAATGGTCAAGGACGCCATTCTCAAACCCTTGGCTGCGCTGGCGCAAGGTACTTCCGGCTATGATTTGCTTAAAGCCATGCTCGGTGAGGACCCCATCAGTGGCGAAGCGTATCCGGCCACGGCGGAAAACCTGCTGGGCGACTTTATGAAGCTGATCGGTCAGGAAGAAATTTGGGAAAATATCAAAAAAGGCAACGCCATTGCCCGCGCCTATGCCTGGTTCCAAGGCGCGCTGGATGGTTTGAAGGCCTTTGTGCGCGCAATTCCGCGCAAGATTGTCAATACCATTACCTCGCTGACTTTTCAGGATGTGATTACCGTGGTCGGGGCCTTTGGTAAAATCGTCAGCGCTTTTGCCACTATTGCCGTGGACTTTATTAGTTGGGGATTAAAACAAGTATTGAGTTTGCTGGAAATCATTTTTTCAGTCGTGGCACCCAACGTTATGCAATATATCAAAAAAGCCCAGGCGGCGTTTTCAACCATCATCAAAGACCCTATCGGCTTTGTCAATAACCTAGTGCGCGCAGGTAAACGCGGCTTCGAACTGTTTGCTTCAAACATACTCACCCACCTAAAAACCGCTTTGATCAAATGGATCACCGGGCCTTTGGGAGACGTGGGGGTATATATCCCCAAATCTTTCGATTTGCTGGAAATCATAAAATTGGTGTTGTCGGTGCTGGGCCTTACCTGGCAAAACATTCGCGGCAAACTGGTAAAAATTATTCCCGAACCGATATTGATCGGGCTGGAAAAAACTGCGGGTGTCCTGGTAACACTGGTTAAAGATGGCCCCGCCGCCGCCTGGGAACAAATCAAAACCGAACTTAGTGAATTGAAAGATCAAATGATTGCTAAGGTGACAGAAATGATCACCAGCGAAGTGGTGAAGGCTGCCGTCACCAAACTGGTAACGATGCTGAATCCTGCCGGAGCTGTGGTACAAGCCATAATCGCCATCTACAACACCATTACCTTCTTTATCCAGAAAATCGAGCAAATCGCCGCAGTGGTCGCTTCGTTTATCGATTCCATATCGGCCATCGCCGCCGGTGATGTCGAACCAGCCGCCAAAAAGGTTGAACAAACCATGGTGAATACACTGGTCGTGATGCTTGCCTTTTTGGCGAAATTCGTCGGATTGGGCAATGTCCCGGATAAAGTCGTTGGCATAGTCAAGAAGATTCGTCAGCCGATTGATAAGGGACTGGATAAAATTGTGGAGTGGCTGGGTAATATGCTAAAAAAAGCAAAGAGTGCTGTTACCGAATGGTGGAAAGCTAAAACACCGTTTACTACCAGCGGCGGAAACAATCATGAAGTCTATTTTACAGGCGACGAGAAAAATGCTGTCGCGATGGTCGCCAGTAAAGATCCTAAACCAATACTCAACAAGCTAGAAGATTTTCGAGCAATCGCCACTGGTGCAAATGCTACCGACAAACATAAAAAAGCGATCGATTTAATTAATAAAACCCAAGCTGTGGTCAAAACCAAACCGGAGGAACCAACAATAGTCGATAACATGCGCCAACTTTTTGAGACATTTGACGAAAAAGGCCCGGTAAAAAAGACTGTTTACAATCCGGTTCCTACGACAATACCAAACGACCCCACTGGGACTGTAGTCGGAGGTTCTATGTTTATAGATTGGCTAAATTCAGATTTCATCAATGAACATCCTGGCAGCTCACCAGGTGGAGGTCAGGATGCGTTGATGGAATTATTGGTGGTTAACCCTAAAAATAGGAGTAGCTTCAAGTATGTTCGAGGCCATTTACTTAATGAAAACCTAGGGGGTAAAGGTGAAAACCAGAATTTGTTTCCTATAACTGCAAACGCGAATAGCCAACATCTTAAATCCACAGAGAAAGAAATCAAAGACTGGGTAATTCCGAAGTCTCCAAATCAAAATAATACGACAAACTACGCTTTATATGAAGTAAAAGTTAATATAAAGGATGTCAAATTAAGTCGAAATAAAATCGAAGAAAATTTAGTCAATGCCGAATTTAATTGTCGGGCTGTATTGAAAGATGATGCTGGAACGGAAAAAAGAAACTTTATGACGACAATAACTTCAGAGTATAGAAATAAGAACAAAGCCGAGACTTATGACTTATTCGGCTCTAAAAATTAGTTGCTGAAAAATTGAAAAGCTAGATAACAAAAAAGTTATTTCATTATGGTAGATAACAACGCAGGGAATTTAGCGAATATATTGAGCTGGTTAGAGGACATGGTTTCAAATTGCCTTAGCTTGCATTTTGGAAAAACACAAGAGTCCATGATTAAACCCCTAAGCTTAATGCATGACGATTCATGGTTGGACAGATTTATCATTAGCCAACAGCCGAGTTTTGAAGAGTTTACCCTGCTGGCATTAGCTATCGCGCCACATTTGGAAGCCAATTTTTTCGCCAATCTTATCTATCGGTATTTGCCGGAAGGAGGCGACTTCCCAGAATTCGGCGGCGCGAAAGGCATCAATCATCGTGGCCTGTTGCCTACCGGCGAAACCGCTCAATATGTTTTAGCGGGCAACGACCTTGAAAAACGTATAGAAATACAAAGATTGTTTAACTCGGAACACTGGTTTTCCCAAAAACATATCCTATGGCTCGAACCCGTCCCGGAAGGCGAACCGCTGATGAGCGGCCGCTTGATAATGGATAAGGAAATCGTCGAACTGCTAACCACTGGTAAAGTCAGCAAACCCCGTTTCAGCCTTGATTTTCCCGCCGAATACCTGGAAACTGCGATGGATTGGGACGATCTGGTGTTAAATCCGCACACCCAGCGGCAAATCCGGGAAATCGAACACTGGATAAAACACAACGACACCTTGCTGCATGACTGGGGGATGAAGCACAAAATCAAACCGGGCTACCGCGCGCTATTTTATGGCCCGCCCGGTACCGGCAAGACGCTTACCGCCAGCCTGCTGGGCAAACATACCGGCAGGGATGTATTCCGTATAGACTTGTCGCGGATGGTGTCGAAATATATCGGCGAAACCGAAAAAAATCTGTCGCGCTTGCTGGATAAGGCCGAGCATAAGGACTGGATACTGTTCTTCGACGAGGCCGACGCCTTATTCGGCAAGCGCACGGAAGTCCGCGACGCCCACGATAAATACGCTAATCAGGAGGCTGCTTATCTGCTGCAACGGATCGAAGCCTATAACGGCTTGGTAATTCTGGCTTCCAATCAACGTGCCAATATTGACGACGCCTTTATCCGCCGTTTTCAGTCCATCATTCATTTTCCGGTGCCCAAGCCGGAGGAACGTTACGCCATCTGGACAAAAACCTTTCCCGCGCAGATTCAAACCGCCCCCGACATAGACTGGCGACAAATCGCGGCGCGTTACGAACTGACCGGTGCCGGTATTTTAAACATCACGCACTTTTGCGCATTGGAAATGCTTGCTGAAGAATCCACCCTACTTAGCCTGAAAAGTTTGGAAGTCGCCATTCAGCGCGAGTATGTAAAGGAAGGAAAAGTGATTTAACAGTATAGGGAGTTATGAGTAAATCTAAGGTGCACCGCGATTATGGGCCGGCCAATGTCCCGGAGCAGGCGAAATTTATCGCCGACCTAAAAAAACGGCGCAGCCCAGTGAAGACGGCGCATTGATTGCACTGCATGAATTTGCCTTACAAAGTGTGCCTTATACACATTACGCCTGGGGCAATAAAACAGCAAACCCAAAATACCGGGTGACCAACGGCATCGGCAGAAGCTTAACGGTTTCCTGACAGTCGATGTGCAACGCGGCATCACCCGGGCCGGGTTCAGCCAACGGGCAGGGCAAAACCGAAAAGGTTATCATGGTTGTTGTGCCGCATCCGCTAGCCGCTAATAAACAGTTGCTATTTAGCCACTACCCCTATCTGTTCTATTGCGTTGCTTTATTTATTAGAGGTTTCCCTGTCGTTGGCTACGATACAAGTGATTGATGCATCTTAACCGCCCAAGCCACGTCCAATGCCTGTCGGTTTTCCTTAATATCATGCACCCGAAAAATACCTACCCCCGCCATAACTCCCAAGGCAGTGGTGACAGCCGTGGCAGTCACCAGTTCTGCGGGTGTGTCCACTTGACAAATTGCACCCATAAAACGTTTGCGGCTTGTGCCGAGCAGCACCGGAAAACCTAGGGCCACCAGTTTGTCCAGTGCCGCCAGCAGGGCCAGATTGTCTTGTTTGCGTTTGCCGAAACCAATGCCGGGGTCAATGATAATTTTGTCAGCACGGACACCGGCGGCCTGTGCGGCGGCAATGCGTTGTTGCAGTGCTGCCAGCACTTCTTGCAGCACATCATGGTAATACGGATTATCTTGCATGGTTTTGGGGGGGCCGACCGAATGCATCAAGATAATCGGTACCTGGGTTTGTGCCGCCAAGCTTAAAATGGCGGCATCATGATTGCCCGCCGACACATCATTAATAATAGTTGCGCCTGCGTCCAATGCAGCGGCGGCCACTTCGCTGGAAGTGGTGTCGATACTGAGCTGGCAGTTAGGAAAAGCGCGGCGGATGGCAGTAATGACAGGCACCACCCGTTGCCGTTGCTCATCAGGCGCGACCGGCTCCGCACCCGGGCGGGTTGATTCGCCGCCAATATCAATAATATCCGCCCCTTCTGCCAGCATTTTTTCGGCTTGTTGCTGTGCATCCGGTAGCGAGTTGAAATGGCCGCCGTCCGAAAAACTATCGGGCGTGATGTTTAAAATACCCATTAACAGCGGTTTGGTAGTGGCGGTGTTGATCATGCTAGGCGCTCCTGCGCGTGGGCGGGCTGGGATTCGGTTATAATAAGGGCTAAATATGGAGTCTGCCGAAGATCATGAAAAACCCCCGTTTAGCCTGGGCCATCACTGGTTCTGGCCATTATATAGAAGAATGCATTGCCTTCTTGCTCACCCTTCAGGATATTGACATCTACATCAGCCAAGCGGGTGAAGAGGTGTTAAAAATGTACGGCATTGCCTTGGATGACATCCGCGCCAAATTTCCGGTTTATCGGGACAAATCCGCTTCTTGCCCCCCTGTCGGGCAATTTTATAAAGGCTATTACCACACCTTTGTGATGGCACCGACTACCTCTAACACTGTCGCCAAATGCGTATTGGGCATTGCCGATAGCTTGGTCACTAACCTGTATTCACAAGCAGGCAAATGTAAAGTGCCCAGTATTGTTTATCCTTGCGATATTGCGCCAGCCATGGAAACCACCGCACCCGGCGGCAAGGTGATGGTTTACCCGCGCAAAATAGATTTGCACAGTACAGAATTGTTGCGTTCGTTTGAATACACCACCGTCGTAGACAGTCCCGGACAATTGTTTGCCACCGTCAGCGAACGGCTAGCAGCACTGGCATGAGCGAGCATATCCTGTTCCTGACCGGCAAGCTTGCCGAAAAGCAACTCAATGCCATTTTGGAAAAAATGCAACCGGACTTTACTTATACCGTCCATCAGCTTGGCTTAAAAGTGGCGGCTTTAATGACCACTGACATGGTGGCGAGGCGCTTGCATGATACCTTTGCCGCCGACCGTATTATTTTGCCCGGGCGCTGTCGGGGTGATGTGTCAGCATTGATGGAAAAATTGGGTGTGCCGGTTGATCGGGGGCCGGAGGAACTGAAAGATTTGCCGCGCTACTTTGGCAAAGCGGCCTACGCTTATGACTTAAGCCAGTACCGTGTCAAAATCTTTGCTGAAATCACCGATGCACCATTTTTAAGTGTGGCAGAGGTGTTGCAACGCGCCCGCTATTACCAGCGCAATGGTGCCGATGTCATTGATATTGGCTGTTTGCCTAGCACCGATTTTCCGCACTTGGAAGAGTTGGTTCAGGCATTGAAACAAGGCGGTTTTCAGGTCAGTGTCGATTCGCTGGAAGACCAAGACCTGTTGCGGGGTGGCAAGGCCGGGGCTGATTATTTGCTCAGCCTCCACGAAAGCAGTTTGTGGATTGCTGATGAGGTGGCGGCCACCCCGATACTGATTCCTGAATCGCACCAAGATTTAGCATCTTTAGACCGTGCCATTGCCCAATTGCAAGCCAAAGGTCGGGCCTTTATTGTTGACCCTATCCTTGACCCTATCCATTTTGGTTTTACCCAATCGATAGTCCGTTACCACGCAGTGCGCCAGCAACATCCCGATGTGGAAATGATGATGGGGGTTGGCAATCTCACTGAATTGACCCATGCCGATACAGCTGGTATGAATGCGCTGTTATTGGGCATTTGTTCCGAGCTGGACATTAATCACATGCTAGCCACCGAAGTTAGCCAACATGCTTGCCGCGCCATTAAAGAAGCCGATGTGGCGCGACGTATCATGTGCGCTGCCAAAAGCCACAACACCTTGCCCAAGCATATCAGCTCCGATTTGCTGGCATTGCACGAAACCGCCCCCTTTCCTTATTCGGCGGCAGAAATCAGCGAATGGGCCGCCGCCATCAGGGACCCTAGCTTCCGTATCCAAACTAGCCGCGAAGGTTTGCATATCTACAACCGTGACGGCTTACATAGCGCAACCGACCCGTTTGAACTGTACCCCAAATTGCAGGTGCAACAAGATGCAGGCCATGCTTTTTACCTAGGGGTTGAGCTGGGGCGTGCACAAATTGCTTGGCAACTCGGCAAACGTTTCACCCAAGACCAAGCCCTGACCTGGGGATGCGCGACCGAAGTGGATATCAACCAAGCGGACTTGCATACTTTTAAGCCAGCGGGCAGCACATTAAAAAACTAACCCAGCCATTAAAGAATGATCCAAGAAACCCTTGTCACTAGCCAAAATGCTGCAGGACTTGTGCATATTGCCCCGATGGGCATTCATCGAGACGGCGACGGCTTTGTCATTTTGCCGTTCCGCCCTTCCGCCACACTGGATAACGTATTGGCTACCGGCGTGGCGGTGTTGAATTATTGCGATGATGTGCGCCTGTTTGCTGGTTGTTTGACCGGACGGCGCGACTGGCCCGTTAAACCCGCCGAAGCCATAGCCGGTAGCGTGTTAGCTTGTGCCTTGGCACACACCGAGCTGGCATTACTGCACATTGAAGATGACGACACCCGCCCCAAGCTGTTTTGTAAGGCGGTGCATACTGTCAACCATGCACCGTTCCAAGGCTTTAACCGTGCCCAGTTTGCGGTATTGGAAGCAGCCATATTGGTCAGCCGTTTGCAATGGTTGCCCGCAGAAAAAATCGCCTCAGAAATTGCCTATCTTAAAATAGGCATGGAAAAAACCGCTGGCCCTAAAGAATGGGAGGCTTGGCAATGGCTTATGACCGCCATTACCGCCCACACATCAAAGGTGGCGTTATGAGCGGTATGTTGGCTAGCGTCAATAGCCTGCCCGAAGCCTTGTTGGCATTGGCGGCACAAGTTGACATTATCGATTTAAAACAACCCTCTCAAGGCGCGTTAGGCGCGTTGGCGGTTGCAGAAGTGCGTAACATTGTTGCCGCCGTTGCCGGCCGTTGCCCCGTTAGTGCCACCATCGGCGATTTACCCTTGCTGCCAGATAGTGTAGGTGCGGCGGTTCAGGCTATGGCGGAAACGGAGGTAGATTTTGTAAAAATCGGCTTTTTTCCGGGAGGCGAGGGCGAAGGGACTGTCCGGCATCTCAATGCCCTGGGTCTTGCCCAAAAATATCGCCTAATAGCGGTGCTGTTTGCCGATAAGCAACCGGATTGGGGAATTATCCCGTTGTTGAAAGAACAAGGCTTTACCGGCGTGATGTTGGATACTATGGACAAGGGCCAAGGGTCTTTGACGACAGTCATGGCACTGCCACAAATTGACCAATTTGTCAGGCTGGCCAAGCAATCGGGCTTATTATGCGGTTTGGCAGGTTCGCTCAGGTTGGCTGATATTGCCCGGTTGGCACCGCTACAGGCCGATTATTTAGGTTTTCGTGGGGCATTGTGTATGCAGCAACAGCGCACCGCACAGCTGGACGAGGTGCGCTTAAGGCAAATAAGGGATGCTGTCACAAAACTGGCGTGGTGAGTAAATCGGTTTTCCTGAAAACTCATAAGCCTCAGCTAATTTAAGAAGCCTGCCCGGCATAGGCGGCGTTCTGACAGCGGCAAAAGGCAGCCGAGGCAGCATATCTTCCAGTTGAAACCTACGACTGAAACGGTAACAAAACTCTGCCAGGCATCGTGGAAGATGCTTATGATTGATGGCATGGTACGTCCCATTGACCGCTCTTTTTACGTTGCCTATCCTGGTGTTAACCCATGTGAGTTCTTCACGGGCAACACTTTGCGGGCCGCCGCCCGTAATATGGTG
>Ga0208259_1000100_pt1 | contig 33132 bp, 8 predicted proteins | sample CryBogCBH22May08_FD_184618 | JGI IMG/M metagenome (GOLD analysis project Ga0208259, IMG submission 184618) | Freshwater microbial communities from Crystal Bog, Wisconsin, USA - CBH22May08 (SPAdes) | ecosystem: Environmental > Aquatic > Freshwater > Lake | place: Crystal Bog, Wisconsin, USA... | reverse complement strand
CAAGGTAGAAAACCTATTTTGGAAGAGGAACATTATAATATTGTAAGAGCAGCAGTAGAACAAGAAAGGCAAAGATTGGAACAAGCTAAAAAGATAGTAGAAGACAATATTGGTAAGAAAATGAGCGCCTCTACCTTAACTCGTTTTTTAAAAGTCATCACTGCTGTTACAAGCGAATAAGAAAACGACCAAAAGGTCAATGTGACAAAGATTATTTTGAATACAAAGTTGCTGAACTGAATTTATTGGAACAACGTTACAGCAAAAGAGAAATTGATTTATTTTTTGGAGATGCAGTTCAGATATCAGAAGAAGGCAATGTGCCTTATGGGTGGCAATTTAAAGATGAAAACATCAGCATTAAAACAGCGAAGGGAAACAAGCTTAATTGCTTTGGAATGATAACAAGAAACAATGATTTTGTATTTGAAACTACCTACGAAATAATTGATAGTAACTTCATTATTGAACTGATAAACAACTTTTCAAAAACAATTGCAAAGCATACAGTCATTGTGTTAGATAATGCAAAAGTGCATCAATCAAAATTGTTTAAACAAATGAAAGATGAATGGGCAAAAAAGCAATTATTTATTTTCTATTTACCACCATACTCCCCACAACTAAACATCATTGAAAGACTTTGGAAAGAAATGAAAGAAAGATGGATTAGTGTAGAAGATTATTTAACTACTGATACGCTATTCTACAAAACAAAACTGATATTAAACGAAATAGGAAATTCATTGAAACTAAACTTTAAAAAAGTATTATCCGTTTAATTTTGAATGACTACTTATTTTTATTTAGTTCCAGCGGAACGGGCTTATGGTAGAAAAAATATTGAAATGAGTTCAATGTATTTAGTTCCGTAGGAACGACCTTTTATTTACTTCAAGATCATACCTAAGGGATTGGGTAGTTTGTTTAATACATATATGTTCCTACCATAAGGTCATCCCTACGGGATTTTTAGATATGGGATGGCTTGTGAATTTACTACCAAATGGTCATCCTTCCAGGATTTTATTGTTGATGTTTTGTAGTGTTCTACCATAGGCTCATCCCTATGGGATTTAAATACAATAAAAATAAGAAGACAGAATTACAATTTATGAGATTCTGCTGCTTGTGGGTTCATTTGGAATTTATTTTCTTGTTTTTGAAAATAGTTTATTATTAAGGAAAGGGGGTGTTTGCCTCAGTGGCTGAGGTGAAACGGTTTTTTAGTTAATAAAATTGATTTATAATGATCTATTGTTTGATGTTTTATTATAAGTGACGAATATCATTATATTTTATTAATTGTAATTGTGAATTTATTGAATATAGTTTTGCAGGATTATTTAAAATTAATACTTCGCTATATGACAAACAATGTAAAAAACTACAACTCGATGGTTGATAGAACTCAACTGACCTTGACGAATAATATTACCCTATGGAGTGGTAAACCAAAGATGGTAACAAAGGTTGGGGAGATTACTACTATTCAAGCCAATATTGAATTACTTGCTAAAAAACAAGGGGTGAGTACGGGCGGTGCTACTGGAACTAAAAAGACTGATAGAGTGGTTGCTGGTTTACAATCGTTTCATATAGAGAAAATTTTACAATCTTATTATCTTGATATTAAAGATCAGGTGAGCTACGATATGATTGAATATAGTGTATCTGATTATACTTCTGGGAATATTAAAGATTCGATTAAAAAGATGAATCAGGTATATGACTTAGCTTTGGCCATTAATGTTAAAACTCCTTTAGTACTTAAGGAATTTAATCTGGGTGATACTGATATGGCTGAGCTGAAAACTGATATTGATGCTATAACAACTATATCGCCATTACCATCGACGATGAGAGCGGCTAATAAGGCTATTACCAAAGAAATAAATGTTCAGATGGGATTGCTGAGAACCGCTATGAATGGACTGGATGTGAACATGAATACTTTTACTAAAACGCAACCTGCATTTAGTGATGTCTATTTTGCCAGCAGAAAAATAGTAAATACTGGAGTAGGACATAAGACTGCTGAAGTGGCATTGATGCCTGAACAAACAGAAGCTGTTCTGGGAAATAAATATACGGTGGGTGATGTACTTACAATTAGAAACAAGAGTGCGTTTGCTATGCAATATGGGTTGACACATGATGCTACAGTGACACCTACTAATATGAAGAGTCTAGAAGGAAATGCTGAAATAAAATTGACTGTGGAACTTGATAGTACGGGTAATTTTGGTCACTGGCTGGTATTGCATAATCCGCATGATATGGATGATGTGGATGTGACGGTGCTTTTGGCTAAGGGTTAATTAAAGACACAAAGGCAAAGAGACAATAGGAATACAATCCAATACAAAAACTAAAGACAAAAAAGAAAAACTAAATCATTTATGTTATACAAAAAAAGTCGTCACCTTTTTAATGATGACGACTTTTTTATGTTTTATTAAAAGTGATATTATCTTATAGCTTTACTACACTAGTACTACTCAACAACTCACCAGTTTTGTTATACACTTTAAGATAGTATGTACCTGCTGGCAAACTTGATAAGGACATGTAGCTACTCATTGACTTGGTTATGTTAGTGTTTATCTTATTTTCTGCCACCTGCATTCCTATTGCATTGAAGATTTTTATAGTAGCCCCATCACTTGCACTAGCTAAAGAAATCTTTAGATTAATATTAGCGGTTGTAGGATTTGGATAAACTGCAACTGCATTGCCATTGCCCAGTATTTTATTGGTAGTTGCATACTTACTGCTAACCGGCAACATTGGCACTACATATATCTGAGAGGTAGTACTTGTTCTGCAATGTGTAAGAGAATCCTGTACCGTTAATATTGCTGTAAAGGACTGGTCGGCCAACTGGCGATTATACAAGAAACTTACTGTATCAGTGTTGAAGTTTGTAGCAGTACCTCCATCAGGTGTAACTGTCCATAAATAGGTCAGTAAACCATAAGCAGTGCTACTATTGCCACCGTTCAATAAAACGGAACTTGTAGTATCAGTGTTGAAAGGTCCGTGTACCATTACAACTGCATTTACCGCAGGTATGGTACCTACTGTGTATATTGATTTTTGTGAAGATACATAATGATTTAAACTATCATGTACATCCAGCAATATAGTGTAGGTGCCAGGGAAAGTATAAATTTTACCTATTACGTCTGTAGAAGTGGTAACCAGTGAAGTTCCATCACCTAAGTACCAGTTAAAAGTTAATGTACCTACTCCACCAGTTGTATTGTTGGTAATGTATACAGAATCGTTACAGGCATCTACTAGCGACTTGGTTACGTTCACAGTAAAGTAGGCACTGATAGGTGTATAAGTAGGAGAACTTGCAGCTAGTTTAGGCACTACAAATGTTTGTGACGCCATATTGGTTTTGCAACCTGTAGCAGCATCTTTAACGGTTAACTGTGCCGTAAATACTTGATCTACATTTGTTCTGTTGATAGTTAATGGAACATTTGTAGCACTATAGGAAGCAACGCCATCCACAGTAGGAGTTACAGTCCATTGATAGTTTAAGCTTCCAAAAGCAATTGTACTATTGCCACCATCCAAACTTATGGTACTGGAAGTATCGGAATTGTAAGGACCATATACTATTGCATTGGCAGTAACTACAGGAACTGTACCAATAGTAGTAACTGAAGACTGTAAAGAGGCAGTCTGTCCGGCAGTGTCTGTTACATTCAACAGAATTGTATAATTACCTGGATAAGAATATAGTTTACCAAAAGAACTATTATTGGTAGTAGTAATGGATGAACCATCGCCAAGATACCAGGTATAGGTTAAGGTACCCTCTCCACCAGCAGTAGTGTTTATAATATATACCGAATCGCTACAAGGATCTGTTATTGATTTTCTAACATGAACTGTATAGGCTGGGATGATAGCAGTAGGTGCTACATATACTGGTGCTAATCTAGGCACTGTAAATGTTTGCGTTGCTGAATTGCTCCTACAACCAGTTAATGCATCGCTTACCGTAAGGTGTGCTGTAAAGTTTTGATCGATACCATTTCTGTTTATTGGCAATGATATACTGGATGAACTATAAGAAGCAGCTCCACCTACTGTAGGCGAAACAGTCCAGCTATAACTTAAACTACCATTTGCAATGGTGCTATTGCCAGCATCCAGCATTACTGTACTTACAGTAGTAGCATTGCTTGGACCGTATAAAGCAATATTTGCCACTACGTCTGGTATGATACCCACCGTAGTTACTGTTAATTGTTTAACCACAGTTTGTCCTGCTGTATCCGTAACATTCAATACAACGGTATAAGTACCCGGTAAGCTGTATATTTTACCTATTACTGCAGCAGAGGTAGTGTTGATAATACTACCATCGCCTAAGTACCATGTGTAGGTTAAAGAGCCTGCACCACCAGTTGTATTGTTGGTGATATAAACTGAATCATTACAATGATCCACTACCGACTTAGTAACATTTATAGAGAAGTTGGCAGTGATAGGTGTAGGTGTTGGAACAACTGGGACTAATGCTGGCACAACAAATGTTTGTGATGCTGAATTGGTTCTACATCCTACCGTAGTATCTGTAACTGTTAACTGGGCTGTAAATGTTTGATCAACGTTTGTTCTGTTGATAGATAAAGGAACCGACGCTGTGCTATAAGATGCTACTCCACCAACAGTAGGAGTAAGTAACCATTGATACTGTAATCCACCATAAGCAATGGTGCTGGTGCCTCCATCCAGTAAAATGCTGGAACTGATAGAATCGGAAGATTCGTATACTACTGGTTTAGCCGTAACTGCAGGGATAGAACCGGTAGTAGTAATTGTAAACTGATGTGAAACTGACTGACCAGTATTATCAACCGCATTCATCAGGATAGTATAAGTACCCGGATAGGTATATACTTTTCCGATAGGTGCAGTAGAGGTAGTAACAATAGTAGTACCATCGCCAAGATACCAGGTATACGTGTTTCCACCAACACCACCAACAGAAGAATTGATGAAGGTAACCGAGTCGTTACAACCATCTATTAATGACCTGGTATGAATTACCGAGAAGTTTGGCACTATACGAGAGAAAGCAGGTATAGTTACTTGCTGAGAAGTAGAATATCTTGCACAACCATTTGTAGCATATACCGTTAAGGTTACATTGAATGTTTGTGGAGTAGATTGCTGCGTTACCGTTAGAGTAGGTGCATCGATCAATGATTCATAAGTAACATTTGTTGCTGGACTAACTGTCCAATTATTTACTACACCTCCTTGCACATAAGGAGTAGTAGGATATGCTACTACACTCGCTGTACCAGCTCCGTTTAGATTGATATAACCAAAGTTGAAGGAAGGACTAGGCACTGGTACAATACCTTTTGTAAGTGTGAAGTTTTTAGTAACAGAGTAAGTACTCACTCCTGGTTCTGTAATTACTAGCAATGCAGTGTAAGTTCCTGGCAATGTAGTTTTATACCCTAACAATCCACCTGCAGAAGACAAAAAGGAAGGTGAGGTAAAAAGTGTACCATTAATATACCATTGATAGGTAGCATTAGAACCATTGTATGAACGGTTTACAAAGTAAACTGAATCGCTACAATTATCGATTTTTGAAGTTGTATAACGAATAGCAAAATCCGCAGTACCAGATGGATATTGTGGTTCATTTACCGTTACCACATAAGATGTAGTAGTTGATAACCCACCACAATCGGTAACAGTAACAGAAATAGTAGCCGTACCTATCTGATCTTGTGCAGGTGTAACGGTAACAGTACGGTTAGCACCTGTACCTGAAATTACTATTTTATTGTTTGGTATTAATGTAGTATTACTGGAACTCTTGGTAATGGTTAAGTTACTAGCAGTTTCAGCATCACCAATGGTGAATGTAGAGGCCACCGCAGTTTCCACTAAGGTAATAGTATCTGCAATAGTAGTAATGGTTGGTGCTGTATTGGCTGGTATCACCTGCGATGCAGTATTGTTACAACCATTGGTAGCAGTAGCGGTTACAGTAGCAGTATAAGAAGTAGCTGTTGTAAATGTATTAATTGCCGTGTTTGGCGTAAGACCATTGTCCCAAGCATAAGATACTCCACCATTTGCGGTATAGCTTACTGTAGAACCATTGGCACCACCACAAGCAAATGTTTGTCCGGTAATAGTAGGTGTAGGTTGTGGTTTAACCGTTATAGTTGCTGTACCTGAAGAAGATGTTGCAGAGAACAATGCACTTGCATCCTGTACCGATAATAAATTATATGCATATGTACCAGCAGTAGTAGTTGGAACAGTAACCGTAGCAATGTTGCCAACAGAGGTAACAGAAAGTGTAGATCCACCATTTATATTATAGGTAAAAGTATATGGTGCAGTACCATAAGAACCCACGATAGTAATGGTTGGAGATGTTGCATTCTGACATACTGAATTTGTACCACTGATTACTCCCTGTAAAGGATTAACCGTAATAGTTGCATCGCCAGTTGCGGTATTGCTACAAGTAGAACCACTTGCATCTTTTACAGACACCAATGCATAATCGAAAGCACCAGGTATATTAGTAGGAGCAGCTACTGTAGCGGTATTTCCTGAAGAAGTAACGGTTTGTGTTGAGCCTCCATTGATAGTATAAGTGAAAGTGTAAGGCGCAGTACCATTTGCACCTGTGAAGGTTACATTTGGTGAAGCGTCTCCTTTTTTAACAGTAGTGGTTCCACTGATAGAAGCAGTAGGTAAAGGATTAACTGTAATGCTGGTATTAACAGACGAAGTACAGTTATTACTATTAGTTACTGTGTAAGTAATAGTTGAAGTACCAGCAGCAACTCCTGTTACAAGACCACTTGCATTAACAGTTGCAGCAACAGTATTGGAGCTTGTCCAAACACCACCTGTTGTAGTGTTGCTTAGTTGTAAAGTACTGTTTACACAAACGTTGCCTAGAGAGCCATTAGAAGTCTGTGCTCCAGCAACCCAGTTAGAATTAGAACCAGATAATGCAAAATTTAAAAGTGATTGATTATTAGCTCCTATTGCATCAGTCAAAGTTGTTACAGAAGAGTTGTTTCCTCCTGCTACTCCCTGATCAAATTTGAAATAGTTTACTAATCCAGAAGGTGTTCCTGTAAGTTCACTATTCATATTATTATTAATATCCTGACTAGTTCTAACGGTATTCCATAGTCTTACTTCATCTATAGTACCTCTGTAGTAATTACCATTATTATCTCTACCTAGATAGATATAACTTGGCACATTTAAGGAGTTATGATTAGAATGAGTATAAGAAGCTTCCAATATACCATTAATATACAATTGCATCAATCCGGTTGATTTGTTTCTGGTAGCAGCAACATGCACCCAGTTCCCAGTATTAACAGCAGAACTTGAGAACAAAGTATAGTCAGGGTTGCCTACTCCAAAAGCGATCTTATTTCCTACAAGAGACACGCCAAAATCATTTGTAACGCCAGGGTACTCTGCATCAACCAAACCCATACCCTGATACCACATACCACCACTATTTCCAGTCTGTGTGGTATTCATCCAAAATTCAATTGTAAAGTCATCCTGGATTGTTCTTGTTAGATTAACGTAATCATTGCTTCCGTCAAAATTCAACCCATTTCCAAACTGACCAGGTTGTGTAATTGCATTCACTACAGGTAAGCTGTATATTGATACCGCAGTGGCAGATGAAGTTGCAAAACAACCTTTACCATCAGTCACTTTAACGGTATAATTACCCGCTGCAGATACCGTAATAGATTGTGTAGTAGCATTGTTGCTCCATAAATAACTTACTCCAGGTGTTGCAGTCAAAGTAACAGAACCACCCGGACAGAATGAAGTAGCACTTGCAGCAGAAATAGTTGCAGCAGGCAAGGTATCGATAGTTATTGTTGCTAATCCAGATTGTGCTTGATAACAAGCCGAAGTAGCAGCATCTCTCACTCCTACTAAGTTAAAGTTGTAAATACCCGATGCACTTGTAACAGCAGCAACTGTAGCAGTATTTCCAGAAGAATTAACTGTTAAGTTTGAACCACCATTAATATTATACGTAAAGGTATAAGGAGCAGTACCAGTAGCACCTGTAAAGGTTACATTTGGAGAACCTGCATTTTTACATACTTCATTGTTACCAGCTATAGAAGCTGTAGGGTAAGGATTCACCGTAATAGTAGCCGTACCACTTTGTGTTTGAGAACAAGTAGTAGAACTAGCATCCAGCACACTTACTACATTATAAATAAATGTGCCTGTTGAAGAAGTTGGTGCAGCAACCGTTACGGCATTACCTGATGTGGTAGTTACGGTCTGATTAGTTCCACCATTTACATTATACGTAAATGTATAAGGAGCAGTACCTGCAGCACCAGTAAACGTAACATTTGGAGCAGCTGTATTTACACAAACTGCAGTAGTACCTGTTACCGTAGCAGTAGGCAGGGAATTAACAGTTGTGGTAATTGGATTTGAAGTAAGTGAAGCTGTAACACCACCATTATAATTTTGTAATACCTCAGCTGCACTTAAAGCTTTTCCACCATAAGCCATGAAGGAAGACATACTTCCTGTAAAATTGTTACCATTATTGCAACAACCGCCATTCATAAGTCCTAAGAACATATAAGCATTAGAACCAGGCCCACTAAAGTTTTGATTAGTAGCAGAGTTCACTAAAGCACCATTTACATATAGTTTACTTGTTCTTGCAGAACCATCATAAACTAAGGTAACATTGTACCAAGTATTTATAGTAAAATCGGTAACATCCGATATAGTAGCGTTGTTATAAACAGAACCGATAAATCTTTTATTGGTAAAGTATAAAGGAGGCATATTCCAGCCACCGCCGCCAGCATCACTAGACATGTACATGATAGTACCAGAGTTGGTAGTTGGGTAAACCCAAGCAGACCAGGAAACAGAAGTGTTTCCTCCTACTCCTGTATTTGGAATAGATGGCGTTTTAACTATACTATTTGATCCATTAAAGCTAAATGAACCGTTATTAGCAGATGAATAAGTTACATTTGATAAAGTTGAATTATACCCATTACCGCTTAAATCGTACCAGGTAGTACCTGTACCAGGATAACTAGTAGTATTTTTTGCATTTAAGTATAATGATAAACCAGCAGTAACCACTCCGTTAGTGGTGCCACCAGTTGCATTACTGATAGTCATTTTTACGGCAATTACATCATTATTAGCCAAAGAACTGGTTGTATAAGTACTGCTTGTTGCACCTGCTATAGCTGTACCATTTTTAGTCCATTGATAAGTAGGATTGGTTGCTGAAATTGGTGTAGCAGTAAAGGTTACTGATGTACCTGCACAAATGGTATTTGCATTTGCATTTGATGTGATTGAAACAGAAGCAACTGTAATAGAACCTGTTGCTGTAACTGTTCCACAACCACCTGTAAGGGTTACTGTATAACTGAACACTCCAGTTACGGTTGGTGTACCACTAATAGTAACTGTATTGGCAGACCAGGCACCAGTTACTCCAGTAGGTAATCCGCTAAAAGTAGCACCAGTTGCACCAGTAGTAGTATAAGTTATATTAATAATTGCTGTATTGAGATATACTATTTGAGCATTAGTAGAAGCTACAGAACTTAGCGTAACTGTATTTGTAGGATTAACTGTTAGTACTAAAGTTGCAGCACTATCACAATTTACACTATTCGTTAAATGTGCAGTTTGCGTACCAGCAGCATTAAAAGTTAAACCATTCCAGGAATATGGTAAAGAAGATGCACAGATTGTAAGATTTGTAGAAGAAGTAGAAGTTGCATTCACTGATACAGCCGTAACAGTAGAAGAAGCAGAACAACCACTTGAATTAGTTACGGTAACTGAATAATTTCCTGCAGTAGTAACGTTTATTGATTGAGTAGTAGCACCAGTATTCCAAAGATAAGTTGCACCTGCAGTAGCTGTTAAAGTAACTGAACTACCATTACAAATAGTAGTAGATCCACCAGCTGTAATAACAGTAGCAGGTAATGCATTTACAGTTAGGCTTGATGTAACTGAACCTACACAACCATTCGAATTAGTAACTGAGTAAGTAATGGTTACTGTTCCAGCTTTTAAGCCAGTAACTAAACCAGAAGTGGCATCGATAGTAGCAATTGAATTGTCACTACTACTCCATACACCACCTGTAGTAAGAGAAGAAAGTGTGAGCGTAGAACCTACACAAACTGCATTGGAAGGATTTACCGTAAATGTATTTGATCCAGGGGTAGTAAATGTGTGAATAGTATAGCCACCACTCTGAGTGATAGTTCCACCAGTTGCACTTGGTGCGCCTGGATAACGGATAATTACAATACCATTTGTTCCTGCGGTTTGTGCAGTAGTATTTCCATTACCAACACCGCTTCCGCCTTTACCATAAGTATTATTGTAGCCAAAATTACTTGCATTGGTTACGGTAACAGCTGCACCACCTGCAGATCCTGCTCCAGCAGTAGCACCATTGTTTCCAGTATAAAAAGTATACGCTATTTGATTAGAAGAATTTGCATAATTAGCACCACCGCTTGCCTGACCGTTACCAGTAAGGTTTGCCTGACCAGCACCACCATAATAACCACCACCGCCAGCTCCACCGCCACCGCCGTCGCCACTAAATGCAGATCCATTTCCACCTGTCATTGAAGTACCATTGGCACTATTAGGCTGACTACCACCACCTGGGGTAGCAACATCGTTAGCAGTTCCTTCGTTTGCACCACCACCACCTGAACCACCACCTGCAACTACTATATAATTTGATCCTTGATATAAACCTGACCAGCCACCGCCGCCGCCACCAGAACCTGAGCATCCACCAGTACCCGCATTTCCACCTGTACCACCACCATTTGTACCTCCTACTCCGCCAGCAGAATTAGAATAACATCCAATTCCTCCATTTCCTGCACCACCTACACCAATGGTATATACATTGTTAGCACTTGTTAAAGAATATTTGCCATAAACAGCACCGCCTGCTCCACCACCTGCTCCTAAAGTACCATCAGGACCACCAGCTCCTCCACCTGCACCTACTGCTAATATTTCTACAGCAGTTATGCCAGTAATTGGAGAAATAGTTGGTAAAGTAATAACTGTTACTGTAGTTGCAGCTGAAGTAGCTGAACAACCATTACCATCGGTAACTTTTACAGTATAATTTCCTGAAGTAGATACACTAGTTGAAGCAGTAGTTGCATTATTACTCCATAAATAACTAACGCCTGTACTGGATGTTAAAGTAACAGAACCTCCCGGACAGAATGTAGTTGCACTTCCAGCCGATATAGTTGCTGTAGGTAGCGTATCGATTGTAATAATTGCAGAACCACTTTGAGTTTGGTAGCATGCAGAGGCAGCAGCATCTTTTACACCAACAAGGTTGTAAGTGTAAATACCTTTTGTACTGGTTGGAGCTGCTACTGTAGCAGTATTACCAGAAGAAGTAACGGTAGTATTTGTTCCGCCGTTAATATTATACGTAAAAGTATAAGGAGCAGTTCCTACTGCACCTGTAAAAGTAATATTTGGAGAAGTTGTATTCAAACACACTTCGTTGGCACCACTTATGGAGGCCGTTGGATAAGGATTTACAACTACTGTAGCCGTACCACCTGTTACTACTGTACCAGCAGAATTAGTCATGGTAGCATAATAGTAAGTAGTTCCGGTAGAAGTAGTAGCCGGAGTATAAGAATCTGAAGTTGCAGAACTTGTATGAGTAGCTATAAGTGTTCCACCTGTGCTACTATTAGTAGTGTTACTATACCAGTTATAAGAACTTATAGTAGTTCCAGTTTGTGCTACTGCATTCACAGTAAGATTAGTTGGAGTACTATTAATACATAAAGCTTGAGTAGCTGGTGAAGGAGATGAAATTCCATAATCAACCATGATGTACAACTTACGAGTTGTATAAGAATTGGCATTCGCCATAAATGTCCAGTCCGGATTTGCATTGCCCGAATTATTTCCAATTCCTTGATCATTAATGCCCGTACTTATAAAATTATTAAAGGCAAATAGTGTTTGTGATGCACCATAATTATGTACCTGAAAACTACCATAACAACCAGAACCGCTTGAACGGGTATCATTAAAATCAAAAGTTCCTGAATTACCACCAATGCCTGACAATGAAGTAGCTTGACTATAGCATTGAGGCCATATTTCAACGTTACCATTCGTGCCATCAGTAGTTACATTCGTTACATTAGAACCGGCACTACCATAAACATGTAAGTTGGTAACCACTTGTTGAAAGCCAACGGAAGAATTACTGGCAGGTATACCTAAATCAGTCAAAGATACATTGGCATTAAATTTATCCATGGAAGCCCAGACCCACTTACTATCCAATTGCATAAAGTAAGCAACCCGTTTAAAGTTAATACCTGATACACCAGAATTATTCACAGCATAGTTTATAGCACTCTGTGTACTATAAGCAGCATTAGTAGGCAAATCAATTGCATATACTACTCCATACTGCGATGCCTCGCTTACATTGCTCGAAGCAAGTGTAGGAACGGTGCCTAACTGCGCAAATGAATTGTTTATATTAACTACTGTAATAGCTAATAAGACAATTAGTCTGGTAATAAATTTTGTCATTTGACTTTGTTGTTTTGGATCTAAATTTTGCCTATAAATCAACATGATTTTAAGACTATCGTTCTAACAATTATTGCTTTTTCACTTAACAAAACTATCTTTTGTTCTTCTTTTAATAAATCCCTCAAACTAGGGGTAAGGCTATCAAAAAGGAATATTTAGTTCTGATTTGATGGATTTACCAACTACATAAACGTTTTAGAAGCTTATTATAGTATGTATTAATATAAATTATTTAAATATTAAAATAAGAATATTGAAATACATAACTATCTGCAAGACAAATAAGTCGTTTTTCATAATTTTAGAATATAAAAATATAATCCCAATTTTCTTAATGATATTGTTAACGACCAACAGCCTGTTTTACCCTCTGAACGGATAAAATATTAGGTCTAAAATCTTTTCATTTCATCTTTTTATGCTTATAATGAGTTTAATTTACGGCCATTAAACCGAGATTATTTCATCTCCTCTCATACAAAAAAGATAGAATTGAAAGAAAATTAAAAATACAATCAACAACTTTTTAAAGATGACGACTTGTATGTTTTTTGATAAAGTAACTATAGTTTTACAAATTTTGTAATGCTTAACTGTTCGCCTTTATTGCTAAACACTTTTAGATAATAGATACCTGGCGCTAATGTAGCGACAGAAATATTACTTTTAATTTCCTTAGTTTTACCAGTGTTTAATTTATAGGTAACAACATTCATACTCATTGCATTAAAGATGCTAACTTCTGCTCCATCAATTTCGTTGGCTAAAGAAACCCTTAGATTAATATTACTTTTTGAAGGATTAGGATATACCGTTGCATAATTTCCACTTCCGAATACTTTTGTAGGAACTGAAGCATACTTACTGCTACCGGGCAACATTGGCACTAAATATATCTGAGAGATAGTACTTGTTCTGCAATGTGTAAGGGAATCCTGTACCGTTAATATTGCCGTAAAGGACTGATCTGTGAATTGACGGTTGTACAATAAACTTGCAGTATCTGTATTTAAAGTAATTGGTATGCCATTTACAGGCGTAATAGTCCATAAATAAGTTAGTAATCCATTACTGGTATAGCTGTTACCAGCATTTAGTATAAAGCTACTGGTAGTATCTGTGTTATTTGGTCCATATATTACGGCAACAGCAGTTACTGCTGGTATAGTTCCAACTGTAGTCACAGTTTGCTGAATAGATACATTTTGACCCGATGTATCCGTTACGTTCAATTGTATAGTGTAAGTTCCTGGCAATGTATATACTTTGCCAATGGCATTGGCTGAAGTTGTACTTACCGAAGTTCCATCACCCAAGTACCAGGTGTACTTAAGCGCACCTGCACCACCAGTAGTATTATTGGTAATATATACCGAATCGTTACAATGATCTAATAACGACTTGGTTACTTTGATAGTAAAGTTGGCAACAATTGGTGCAGCTACAGGTATGGCAGGAGCCAGTTGTGGCACAACAAATGTTTGACTTGCTGTACTGGTTTTACAACCTGTTAATGCATCACTAACCGTTAATGTAGCGGTATAAGTCTGATCCGCATTGGTACGGTTAATTGTTAATGGTATACTTGCAGCGTTGTAGTTATCAACTCCTGCAACGGTAGGTGTAATACTCCAGCTATAAGTAAGACTATCATAAGCAATAAAACTGTTACCACCGTTCAATAAGAAGCTGCTGGTAGTAGTATCTGTATTGTTTGGCCCAGTTACTATTGCATTGGCTATTACTGCAGGTATGGTACCTACTGTAACTACTGTTTTCTGAACAGCAGCATATTGACTGGTTGTATCGGATACATTCAACACAATTGTGTAAGTGCCTGGCAATGTATATACTTTGCCAATGGCATTGGCTGAAGTAGTATTTACCGAAGTTCCATCGCCCAAGTACCAGGTGTAGTTAAGCTTACCTGCACCACCAGTAGTGTTATTGGTAATATATATCGAATCGTTACAATGATCAATCAACGACTTGGTTACATTGATAGTAAAGTTGGCTACTATTGGAGCTGCAGTAGGTATAACAGGTGCAAGTTGTGGTATTACGAATGTTTTACTTGCTGAGCTGGTTCTACAACCTGTTAAAGCATCACTAACCGTTAATATAGCAGTATAAAACTGATCTGCGTTTGTCCTCGCTATTGTGAATGTTACACTATCCGTATTATAACTTACAATTCCACCTATTGTTGGTGTGATTGTCCAATTATAAATAAGACTATCATAAGCAATAAAACTATTGGCCCCAGTTAATAATACATTACTATTAGTTGCAGTATTGTTAGGACCATATAACATTGGCATTGCCGTAGGAGTAGGTATAGTTCCAACTGTATACACTCTTTTCTGCACGGAAGTGTAATAACCCATGCTGTCTTTTACATTCAGCAAGATGGTATAGGTGCCAGGGAAGGTATATACTTTACCAATTACTGCATTGGATGTTGTGGTTAACATAGATCCATCCCCAAAATACCAGGTATAGGTTAAGTTTCCTGCACCTCCAGTAGTGTTATTGACAAAATTTACCGAATCGTTACAATGATCTATTAAAGACTTGGTAACTGATACGGAGAAGTCGGCAGCTATTAACGGGTAAACTGAGTCAGCAGGATTCAGTTTTGGCACGATAAATGTTTGCGAAGCAGTACTAGTTTTACAACTTGTGCCAGCATCTTTCACAGTTAGCGTAGCAGTAAAGGTCTGATCGGCATTGGTACGATTAATTGTTAATGGAACATTGGATGATGGGTAAGCAGGAACACCAGCTATGGTTGGAGAAACTGTCCAATAATAATTTAAGGTTCCATAAGCAATGTTACTATTCCCACCATCGAGTGTAACAAGACTGGAGGAATCACTATTATAAGGTCCATAAATTATTGCATTTGCATTAATAGTTGGAATAGTACCGATAGTAGTAAATGATTTTTGTAAGGAAGATGTTTGACCTGCAGTATCTATTACATTCAATAGTACAGTATAGTATCCAGGATAGCTATATAACTTTCCAAAAGTATCTTTTGAAGTAGTATTGAAAGCTGTACCATCGCCAAGGTACCATGTATAGGTTAACGTCCCATCTCCACCAGTGGTATTGTTGACAATATATACCGAATCGCTACAAGGATCCACTATCGATTTTCTAACATGTACAGTATAATCTGGAATAATAGCTGTAGGTGCTACATATACAGGATCTAACTTAGGGATAATAAAGCTTTGAGTAGCGTCACTAGTTCTACATCCTGATAGTGCGTCACTCACCGTAAGATGAGCTGTAAATTTCTGATCTGCACCAGTTCTGTTTATCGGTAATGATATACTGGTGGTGGTATAGTTTCTTACCCCAGCAATGGCAGGAGAAACAGACCATCTATATGTTAAACTATCGTGGGCAGTATAGCTATTACCACCATTTAAAATTACATTACTTATCGAAGTCGCATTTAAAGGACCATACAAGGCAATATTTGCAGTTACAGCAGGTACGGTGCCAATGGTAGTAACCGTTAGCATTTTAGAAGCAGTTTGACCAATAGTATCGGCTACATTCAAGAACACCGTGTAAGTACCCGGATAATTGTATATTTTACCTATTACATTAGGATCTGTAGTGTTAATAGTAGTTCCATCGCCTAAGTACCAGGTGTAGATTAATGTACCTACACCACCCGAAGTATTGTTGGTAATGTAAACAGAATCGTTACAATGATCCACTTGCGATTTAATAACATTTATAGAAAAATCTGCAACAATTGGTGCTGGTATAGTTACAGCAGGAATTAACTTAGGCACGATAAAGGTCTGCGATGCAATATTGTATCTACAACCTACTGTGGTATCGGTAACTTTTAAGTGAGCAGTAAAGGTCTGATCTACAGCAACTCGGGGGATAGTTAAAGCTACATTAGCAGAATCGTAGCTAACTATTCCACCTACAGTAGGGTTAATAATCCAACTATAGCTCAAGCCTCCATAAGCAATGGAACTGTTACTACCATTCATCAGTACATAAGTATTAACAGAATCGGATGAAGCATATACAATTGGAATGGAAGTTACTACAGGGATGGTACCTGTTGTAGTAATTACCAACTGTTTGGAAACAGATTGACCTGTAGAATCGGAAGCAATCATTAAAACAGTGTAAGTACCTGGATAAATGTATACTTTACCAATAGGCGCTGTAGTCTTTGTATAAATAGACAACCCATCCCCAAAGTACCAGTTAAAGGTTAGTTTGCCTGCATCGTTAGCGGTATTGTTTACAAAAGTTATTGAATCGTTGCAACCATCTAACAATGAACTATTATGATGAATGCTAAAATTTGGTAAAATAACAGCTGGAGGTGTTTTAATAGGATCCAGCTTAGGTATAGTAAAACTTTGGGCTACTCTGCTGGTTCTACAACCTGTTAATGCATCGCTTACCGTTAGTTGTGCTATATAATTCTGATCAGAATTAGTACGATCTATTGAAAAAGATATACTGGAGGTAGTATATACAGAAGCCCCACCTACAGCAGGTGAAACCGACCATACATAGGTTAGACTATCATGGGCAGTATAACTATTACCCCCATTTAAAAGAATAGTACTCAAAGTTGTACCATTTGCAGGCCCGTATAGTGCAATGTTTGCAACTACAGCAGGTATTGTACCTACCGTAGTAACAGTAAATTGTTTAGTAGCAGACTGACCGGCTGTATCAGTTACATTCAACAAAACGGTATAGGTACCCGAATAATTGTATAGTTTACCTATTACAGATGCATCCGTAGTATTGATACTTGTACCATCACCAAAGTACCAGGTGTAGGTTAAAGTGCCCGCACCACCAGTAGTCTTGTTGGTAATATATACCGAATCGTTGCAATGATCTATTTTCGATTTGGTAACATTTATTAAAAAGTCTGCAACTATTGGTGCAGGGGTTGGCACTACCGGTATTAACATAGGTACTGTAAAGGTTTTCATTGCACTGGTATTGCTTTTACAACCCACTGTAGTGTCAGTAACAGTTAATTGTGCCGTAAATACTTGATCAACAGAAGTTCTTGCTATCACCAATGGCACATTTGCTGTATGGTATGTAGACATACTGTTATTGTTGTTTACAACACTCCAAACATAATGTAAACCACCATAGGCAATAGTGCTGGCACCTCCATTCAACAATACATTTGTACTGACAGAATCGCTGGAAGTATTTACTAAAGCTATAGCAGTTACTGCAGGAATAGTGCCTGTGGTAGTAATGGTAAACTGTTTAGATACGGACTGTTCTGTGGTATCTGTGGCATTCATCAGAACATTGTAAGTACCGGGATAGGTATATACTTTTCCGATAGGTGCTGTAGACTTGGTAACAATAGTGGTACCATCGCCTAAGTACCAGGTATAAGTATTGCCACCCACACCTCCTACGGAGTTATTAATAAAGGTAACAGAGTCGTTACAACCATCTATTAAAGATGGGGAATGAGTAACACTATAGTTTGGAATGATTCTGGAATAAGCTGGTATTACTACCTGCTGTGTGGTGCTGTATCTTGCACAACCATTGGTAGCATACTCCGTTAACGTAACATTAAATATTTGTGGATTTGAAATCTGTGTTATGGTTAAAGTAGGCGCATCTATCAGCGACTCGTAGGTAACATTTCTGGATGGACTAACAGTCCAAGTGTTTACCACTCCTCCTTGTATATATGGTGTTGTAGGATAGGCTACTACACTGGCAGTACCTGCTCCATTTATATTTATATAACCAAAACTAAACGAAGGACTTGGCACCGGTACAATACCCTTGGTAAGGACAAAGCTTTTGGTAACAGAATAGGTAGGTAAACCAGGTTCTGTTACTACCAGTAGCGCAGTATAAGTACCAGGTAATGAAGTTTTGTAACTTAGCAATCCACTTGCTGATGATAAGAAAGATGGTAAGTTGGAAAGTGTACCATTAATATACCACTGATAAGAAGCACCAGGACCATTGTAAGAACGGTTTATAAAGTAAACCGAATCGCTGCAATTATCTATTAGAGAAGTGGTTTGACGAATAACAAAGTCCGCAACTCCTGATGGGTACTGTGGTTCATTTACCGTAACTACATAAGAAGTAGTAACTGATAATCCTCCACAGTCAGTAACCGCAACTGTTACCGTATCAGTTCCTATCATATCCTGCGCAGGAGTTGCTGTTATTTTACGGGTAAGCCCTGTACCGGTTACAACTATATTACTATTTGGAATTAAAGTGGTATTGCTCGAACTTGCTTTTAAAGTTAAGTTACCCGGTGTTTCTGCATCACCCATGGTAAAATTGTTCGCTATTGCAGTTTCCAGCAAAGTAGTTTGATCTGCTAAAGCCGTAATAGTAGGTGCCGTATTAGCAGAAATTAACTGAGACGCGGTATTGGTACATCCATTTGCAGCAGTTACTATTAAATGAGCAGTATAAGCATTAATAGTAGTAAATGTATTGGTAGCCGAAGGCTTAGCTAAGCCAGTGTCCCACAAGTAACTTACCCCTCCACCTGCTGTATAGCTAACTGTACTTCCATTACCACAACCATAAGTAGGACCTGAGATAGTTATTGTAGGTTGAAGTTTAATAGTAACAGTGGCGGTACCTGAAGATGATGTTGCAGAAAACAATGCACTTGCATCTTGTACTGATAGCAAATTGTAAGAATAAGAGCCTGCTGTACCAGTAGGTACTATGATAGTAGCAGTGTTGCCTACCGATGTAACAGAAAGAGTAGCACCTCCATTTATATTGTAAGTAAAGGTATATGGTGAAGTGCCATAAGAACCCACAATGGTGATAATAGGGGCAACATCGTTCTGACAAACTGAAGTGGTACCACTGATTACTCCTTGCAAAGGATTGATAGTAACCGTAGCTACTCCAATAGCATTATTAATACAAGTAGAGGCACTAGCATCTTTTACCGATACCAAAGCATAATCAAAGGCACCAGGTATATTGGTAGGCGCTGATATTGTTGCCGTATTACCGGTAGAGGTTACCGTTAGGGAAGCACCACCATTAATAGTGTAGGTAAATGTATATGGTGCAGTGCCATTACCACCAGTGAAGGTTACCGTTGGAGAAGGATCTCCTTTTTTAACCGTGATAGTTCCGCTGATACTCGCTGTAGGTAGTGGATTTACAGTGATGCTGGTAGTAACGGTTGTAATACAATTATTACTATTGGTCACCGTGTAACTAATGATTACCGTACCGGCAGATTTACCGGTTACTAAACCAGTATTATCTACTGTAGCTATAGCTGTATTAGCACTAGTCCATACCCCACCCGTGGTAGTATTGGTTAGTTGTAAAGTGCTGTTTACACATACATTTCCCAAAGCAGAAGATCCACCAGTTGACTGAGCACCTGCAACCCAGTTGGAGGAAGATCCTGTTAATCCGAAATTATTTAGAGAACCGTTATAGGCGTTCACTGTTTGATCGTTTACAGTAGTTAAACCATTGTTATTACCAGCAACAACTCCCTGATTAAAGTTATAATAAGCAACCAATCCTGTTTCATTACCTACCAACTGGGTATTCATAGTAGCTTGAATCTGCGCTTGAGTTAAAGCAGTATTCCATATTCTAAACTCATCCATTTTACCATTTAAATTAGGATCACCCCAGTTACTTTTTCCAAGATAACATTTTGTTCTAACCACATTAGCAGGAACAGGGAAAGTAGCAGTACCTGATGCAACACCATTTACATAAATAGTAGCAGTAGTTCCGTTTAAAGTAGCGGCCACATGATTCCATTGGTTTAATACTAACTTAGTATTCGCTTGGAATTGAGCACCACCAACATAGAATCCAGGATATCCACCACCACCATACGTAGTAGATAAAAGAACACAGTTGTTTCCTGCTCCATTACCGAAGTCCATAATTCTTTCCCAGTTACCGAAATCTCTTGGATAAACCCATGCTTCGATAGTAAAGTTGCCAGAGAAATAAACTGCAGACGGAAGGGAAACATAATCGTCGATACCATCAAAATCCAGTCCATTTCCAAATGCTCCAGGCTGTGATGAACCTGCTACTATTGGTAGTGCATATACAGTAACTGTAGTTGGAGCAGATGTTGCAAAACATCCTCTTCCATCGGTCACTTTCACCGTATAATTACCTTGGGTAGAAATAGTAGTAGAAGCAGTAGTTGCATTATTACTCCATAAATAAGAAATACCCGGTGTGGAAGTTAAAGTAACTGAACCTCCTGCACAAAAACTGATTGGGGTTGCAGCTGAAATAGTAGCAGCAGGTAAAGTATCTATTGTAACTGTAACAGAACCTGTTTGTGCCTGATAGCAAGTAGAACTACTCGCATCTTTAACACCTACAAGGCTATAAGTGTAAATTCCATCGGTGGTAGTAGGAGCAGATACAGTTGCCGTATTGCCGCTTGAAATAACTGTTACATTGTTTCCTCCGTTTATAGTATAAGTAAAAGTATATGGTGCAGTAGCTGATCCCCCAGTAAACGTGACAGTAGGTGCAGTGCTGTTTTTACAAACCTCATTCGTGCCGGTGATAATAGCAGTAGGGTAAGGATTTACAGTAATAGTAGCATTTCCACTTTGATTTTGAATGCAAGCGGTAGAACTAGCATCCTGAATATTAAGAAGACTGTAGATATAAGTGCCTTTTGTATCAGTTGGCGCGTCTACAGTAACTGAATTATTGCCGGTTGCAGTGCTTAAAGTTTGAATTGCACCACCGTTTATTTTATAAGTAAAAGTATAAGGAGCAGTTCCAGCAGCACCTGTAAAAGTAATATTGGGTTGTGTTGTATTTAAACATACTGTCGTTGTACCGCTGATAGTAGCGGTAGGTAATGGATTGATGGTGATAACTGCAGTACCATTTTGTGTTTGAACACAGGCAGTAGCACTTGCATCCTGCACACTTACTAAAGCATAGGTATAAGTACCTGCTGTACCCGTAGGAGCAGCTACCGTTACTGAATTGCCCGAAGTAGTGGTTACAGTTAGAGGGGAACCTCCATTGATGGTATAAGTAAAAGTATAAGGTGCTGTAGCATTGGCACCGGTAAAGGTTACGAATGGTGTAGTTCCATTTAAACATACTGCTGTTGTACCACTGATACTTGCAGAAGGCAAAGGATTTACGGTGATGCTGGTTGTAACGGTTGTAGTACAATTATTACTATTGGTCACCGTGTAACTAATTATTACCGTACCGGCAGATTTACCGGTCACTAAACCAGTATTATCTACAGTAGCAATAGCCGCATTAGCGCTGCTCCATACCCCACCCGTGGTAGTATTGGTTAGTTGTAAAGTGCTGTTTACACATACATTTCCAAGGGCAGAAGATCCACCATTTGACTGAGCACCAGCAACCCAGTTGGAGGAAGATCCTGTTAATGCAAAGTTGTTTAAAGTACCGTTATTGGCATTGGTTGTTTTGTCTGATATCGTTGTTAACCCTGTATTAGTAGCACCCGCAGTACCTTGATTAAAGTTGTAATAAGCAATTAATCCAGATTCATTACCTACTAACTCATTATTCATAGTGGATTGGATCTGTGCCTGTGTACGAGCAACATTCCAAATACGAACCTCATCCATTGTTCCATTTAAGTTGAACATATTAACGCCTTCACCAGCACCAAAACGAATAAGTTGAGGATTAGGTAGAGATGTAATACCTTCATCTTGTGTGTATTTCAAAACGCCATTTACATAAACGTTTGTTTTGATTGTACTTCCTATTTTAGACCCAACAAACGCTACATGATACCAAGTATTACTAGATAGTGAAACAACATTAGGATTTCTATCTGCATGTTGTCCCATATCCCAGAAAAGGTATCCATTTCCATCCGATCCAAAACGATAAGATGCATCATTCGCCATTGATAACCAGAAGTTATAACTTTTGTTCACCACTTTCAACCAAGCTTCTACCGTAATTTGATTGGTTGTATTAACATTAAAACCAGTAGTAGAATTAAAATTAACATAATCATTGCTTCCATCGAAATTTAATCCATTTCCAAATGCTCCAGGCTGTGATGAACCCGCTACTATTGGTAGTGCATATACGGTAACGGTTGTTGGAGCAGAAGTTGCAAAACAACCTCTTCCATCCGTCACTTTTACGGTATAGTTTCCTGCTGTAGCAATAGTAGTAGAAACTGTTGTTGCACTATTGCTCCATAAGTAGGAAACGCCCGGTGTGGAGGTTAAGGTAACTGAACCTCCTGCACAAAAACTGACAGTGCTTGCTGCCGAAATAGTTGCAGCAGGTAAGGTATCGATGGTAATGATTGCTGATCCTGTTTGTGTTTGATAACAGGTAGTGCTACTGGCATCTTTTACCCCTACCAGGTTGTAGAAATAAATACCATCTGTTGTAGTAGGCGCAGAAACTGTTGCCGTATTACCACTGGAAGTAACTGTTGTAATGGTCCCTCCATTTACATTGTAAGTAAAGGTATAAGGAGCTGTAGCATTTGCTCCGGTAAAGGTAATATTTGGAGCAGTCGTATTTTTACAAACCTCACTGGTACCAGCGATACTCGCCGTAGGGTAAGGATTTACCGTAATAACTGCAGACCCTGACTGTGTTTGCAAACAAGCGGTAGTACTGGCATCCTGCACACTTACTAAAGTGTAAGTAAATGTACCTTTATTACTGGTAGGTGCCGCCACGGTAACCGAATTGCCGGTTGAAGTAGTTACTGTTTGGTTTGCTCCACTGTTTATTTTATACGTAAATGTATAAGGTGCAGTACCTGCAGCACCTGTAAACGTAATATTTGGTTGTGTTGTATTTAAACATACTGCCGTTGTACCGCTTATAGTAGCGGTAGGTAATGGATTGATGGTAATAACAGCATTTCCAGTCTGACTTTGCACACAGGCTGTAGAACTACCATCCTGCACGCTTACCAAAGCATAGGTATAAGTACCTGCTGTACCAGTAGGAGCAGCTACCGTTACAGAATTGCCCGAAGTAGTGGATACAGTTAGAGGGGAACCTCCATTGATGGTATAAGTAAATGTATAAGGTGCTGTAGCATTGGCACCGGTAAAGGTTACGAATGGTGTAGTTCCATTTAAACAAACTGCAGTTGTACCACTGATACTTGCAGAAGGCAAAGGATTGACGGTGATGCTGGTAGTAACGGTTGTAGTACAATTATTACTGTTAGTAACCGTGTAACTAATGATTACCGTACCGGCAGATTTACCGGTTACTAAACCAGTATTATCTACAGTAGCAATAGCCGCATTAGCACTGCTCCATACCCCACCCGTGGTAGTATTGGTTAGTTGTAAAGTGCTGTTTACACATACATTTCCCAAAGCAGAAGATCCACCAGTTGACTGAGCACCTGCAACCCAGTTGGAGGAAGATCCTGTTAATGCAAAGTTGTTTAAAGTACCGTTATAGGCGTTCACTGTTTGATCGTTTACAGTAGTTAAACCATTGTTATTACCAGCAACAACTCCCTGATTAAAGTTATAATATGCAACCAATCCTGTTTCATTACCTACCAACTGGGTATTCATAGTAGCTTGAATCTGCGTTTGTGAACGGGCAACATTCCATACACGTACTTCATCTATAGAGCCATTGAAGTTATTTCCGGATGGATCCCAGACAGCACCTCCGATATTGAAATTATAGCCGGAAGAACCATAGCTTGAAGTAGAGGAAACCAGAGTTGCTTTTAGTAGTCCATCAACATACATTTTCAAAGCTGTTCCATCACCAACGATTGCAACATGATGCCAGGAATTGAATGGAAAACTTGTTCCATCAAATGTCCAGTTTATCTGATTGCTTGCAGCAGTCCAGCAAGACATTGTATTTGAATTACTAAAACCAAATTCAATGATATCATTCTGACCAAAAAATCCAATTCTGGAACCAGCACTTTTTGGATTGATCCATCCTTCAAAAGTGAATGCGGACTTATTGTTTATGTTTAAACCGGTAGATACATAGTCGTCGATACCATCAAAATTTAAGCCATTTCCAAATGCTCCAGGCTGTGATGAACCCGCTACTATTGGTAATGCATATACAGTAACTGTAGTTGGAGCAGATGTTGCAAAACATCCTCTTCCATCGGTCACTTTCACCGTATAATTACCTTGGGTAGAAATAGTAGTAGAAGCAGTTGTTGCACTATTGCTCCATAAGTAGGAAACGCCCGGTGTGGAAGTTAAAGTAACCGAACCACCCGCACAGAAACTGATAGGGCTTGCTGCAGAAATAGTTGCAGCAGGTAAGGTATCGATGGTAATGATTGCTGACCCTGTTTGTGTTTGGTAACAGGTAGTGCTACTGGCATCTTTTACCCCTACCAGGTTGTAGGTATAAATACCATCTGTTGTAGTAGGCGCAGAAACTGTTGCCGTATTGCCACTAGAAGTAACTGTTGTATTGGTTCCTCCATTTACATTGTAGGTAAAGGTATAAGGAGCTGTAGCATTTGCTCCGGTAAAGGTAATATTTGGAGCAGTTGTATTTTTACAAACCTCACTAGTACCAGCGATACTCGCCGTAGGGTAAGGATTTACCGTAATAACTGCAGACCCTGACTGTGTTTGCAAACAAGCGGTAGTACTGGCATCCTGCACACTTACCAAAGTGTAAGTAAATGTACCTACAGTATTGGTAGGTGCCGCCACGGTAACCGAATTACCGGTTGTGGTAGTTACGGTTTGGCTTGCAGCACCATTTATTTTATACGTAAAAGTATAGGGTGCAGTACCAGAAGCACCGGTGAACGTAATATTCGGTGGTGTTGTATTTAAACATACCGCAGTAGTACCACTGATGGTAGCGGTAGATTTTGCAATTACTGTTATAGTTCCACTAGCTGCAGTGAAGCTATAATTAGTAGCTGTTAATCCTGTTACAACAGGCGTTATAGTTGCCGTACCAGCAGCAGTAGTAGTGGTATAAGTGGTGGTATAAGTAGGGGTACCGGTGATTGCTGTAGCATTGTCGGAACCAATATATCCTGTAACGGTATAGCTACCTGCACCTGTTACCGTACTAACCGCAGTACCAAAACAAATGGTTTGGTTGTTGGCAGTTATAGTGAGTCCTGCTTTATTGACTGTTAATGTTGCGGAAATCGAACCTATACTATAATTGCCATTGGCAGCCTGCGAAGCGGTAATGGTAGCCGTGCCAGCACCCTTGATGATTATGGTACTACCGCTGATAGCAGCTACATTAGTATTGCTGCTGCTGTATGAAAAAGTACCTATACTGTTTGAATTTGGTGGAGTTATATTAAATGTAGCATCCCCGTATGTTTTTGAAGCTATTGTAAAACCACTGATTGTTGGGGCTATAGCATTTACAGTAACGCTTACGGTGCCAGTTGCGCTGGCATAATTAGTAGCATCTGTTGGGGTAAAAGTAAATCCCTGGTTTGCTGTTCCTGCACTTGGTGCGGTAGTAGGCGAAGAAAAAGTAAATGTACCAGGCACAGAAGCTATTCCGCCACTTAAGGTGGAAGATGCTAAGGTTTGTCCGTAATTGATAGCAGTTGCCGTAGGAGCTGTAGTTATAGTTGGAGTTCCCTTTCCTACGGTTACCGAGGTAGATGAACTGCCTAATGATGAAGTAAGCGCTACTGTATAGGTTCCCACTGAAGTGAAAGTATGGGTAACTGCCAAGTTGGAAGCTAGTGTAGAAGATGCATCACCAAAGTTCCAATTGTAGGAAGCAGTTGGAGCGTCGGCAATATAACTGGTATTGGTGAGGGTTAAGTTATTACTGTTACCACTCAAATCGTTATTTGTATTATTCAGCGGCCAATAAGCAGCAAGACCGGCAGTAGGCGTTATACCTTGCATGTCTGTCATAATCTGTGCCGTTGTTCTTGCCACAGTCCAAACAGCAAAATTGCTACAATTGCCATCAAATGGATCTGTATTATAACTGTTACTACCAACGTAAGTTCCTATGCTTGGTGTTCTAGGTGCGGAAGTAATACCTGTAGTATATACTACGCCATTTAAATACACATACCATGTCCCTGCATTTCGCTGAATAGCTACATGTTGCCATATATTTGGTGTAACAACAGCGGTAGAGGTAGCAAAGACCACACCACCGATTAATACACTTAAAGTTCCATTAGTTGACATGTATATTCCATAACCTGTAGATGCAGTATTACCATTGTAAAATATAGATCTATTTGCATTTGCTATCGTTTTATTCCATTTTATCCAACCCTCCATGGTTATATTATCCAATGCAGTTGTTACGAAAGATGCACCTGCTACACTATTAGTGCCAGACATATAGAGTGCATTTGTAGCGGAACAAGGATTGGTAGAAGTTACCGTAAAACTTGCAGCCGTTCCTACGGACAATGCAGCAGGATTAGTAGTAAACGTAGGTGGTATGGCAATCGTAAATGCTGTGGCCGCAGAAGTTGCTGCCCCATAGTTTCCATTTGCTGCCACCGTGGCGGTGGCGGTATAAGTACCACCAGCAGAAGGGAGGGTAGCACTTGCACTATAATTGGTACATCCCGAACCTGTATAACTCCAGGTGATGGCACCATTGCCTGTATTACCCGTTACAGCAGTTGGTCCTTGACCATTACCGTTGTAAGTATAAGTACCTACCATAACCGATATAGCAGGTGTTATGGCATTGACCGTTACCCCACCTGATACATTGGAGGTAGCAGTACCACAGGAGCTCGTAACCACACAATAATAATAGAGTGTACCTGCCGTAGTGGTTAATGGAGTATAGCTAGCACTGTTAGCACCATTGATGGAGGCACCACCAGTATTAGCATTTGAAGTATTAGAATACCATTGATAGGTTAATGTGCCAGTACCCGTTGCGGTAACTGATAATGCGGTAGCAGCGGCGTTGTAATTAACAGTTTGAGCGCTGCTAGATGGTTGCCCTGTAATGGCTGTGGCAGCGTTTATTGTAAAGGTAACAGTAGGAGTTGTTGGAGTAGAGGTAGTGGCCTGTACATACATTTTTTTTACAGTTCCATTACATGGATCAGAAAATGTATTATTATTTACTGCAATGGAACAAGTGTTTTGTCCTACACATGCACTAGTAACAACACTGGTAGAAGTAGGTGCGTTACAGGCAGATGTTGCATAAGATCCACAGCTACCTGTTGGTGTGCCATAACTAGCAAAAGTAATAGCCGAAATGGTTCCTCCAGCAGGAGCTGTCAACACTAAATTACCATTTTCAGCGGCTGTTGCACAAATGGAGGAAGTGGTGGTAGTACTACTTGCAGAAATACAACCAGTGGTGCTGTTCTTTACTAATATTGTACCACTGTAATTACCGGCAGTAGAGGGAATACCCCCAATAGTAATAGGACTCGTACTAAAACTAACCCAACCTGCATTGGTCATTCCTGCAGTAACAGCTGCGGCATTCCAGGTAATGTTATATTGATCTGGATTATTGGTAGTAGCTGTGTAAGGTAATGTAAAATTAGCAGTTCCCGAACATATAGCTGTAACAGAACCAGTAGTGATTGTTGGTAAATCATTTACCGTTACCGCTGAAGCAGTTGAAGAGGTAATTACTGAAGCATCAGATAAAGTAGTAGTGGCATAGTAGTATTTAGTACCTACCGAAGTGGTAAGCGGTGTATAGATATCAGTACCCGTAGTATTACTATGGGTAGCTACCAGTGTACCACCACTGGTGCTATTGGTAGTATTGCTATACCATTTATAATTAACAATAGTTTTACCAGTTGTTGCAGCCGCAGTAACAGTCAGCGAAGTGGGTGTTGCATTTAAACAAACCCCTTGTGAAGATGGAGTTATGCCATTATCTACTAATATATACAATGTTTTGGTTGTATAACTACCAGAGTTGTTTGCAAATGTCCAGTCTGGTTGAGCACCAGTGCTATTTCCAATACCCAGATCAATTAAATTGGAGCTGCTACCAGCACCAAAATTATTGAAAGCAAGAACGGTTTGAGCGGCATTATAGTTATGAATTTGCAAACAGGAATAAGCACCACTTACACTGTAGGTATCATTGTAATCATATAAAGAACTGCTACCACCAATATTCGATAAAGAGGCTGTAGCATAATAATCAAAAGGCCATATTTCTACATTTCCACTAGTACCATCCGTTGTTACACTGGTAACATTGGCACCGGCGCTTCCATATACGTGTAAGTTGTTTACCGTTTGCTGGAATAAAATCCCTGACCCCTGATACGGTATTCCCAACTGCGGTAAGGTAACCGTAGAATTATATTTATCCATGGATGTCCAAACCCAAGTAGTACCCAAATCCAGAAAATAGGCTACCCTTTTGAAGGATATCCCTGATAATGCGGAATTGTTGACGGCATAGGTAATTGCACTCTGTGTAGTGTAGGCAGCATAGCTAGGTATATTTAACTCATATACCACCCCATAGCCTGCAGCTTCCGTTACATTGGTAGTAGCCTTGGTAGGGGCAGTGCCCAATTGTGCCTCTGCTACAAAGTGTGTTGCAATTGCAGCTAAGAATAAGATACCTGCAATTAGATGCTTCTTCAAAGAATTGGTAAAATTGCTCATAATATTGTTTTTGCTATAAATGACTTTTGCATTCATGGGGGTGGCGGACTTACTTTCTTCTGTGGTAGAAGAATAATTTGTTTCAACTGTTGCAATGCACACCGATGGCTTGCTACTGAATTTAATACAACGATTTATCATTACCTTGGATGTTTAAACTTTGAATAATACAATTCAAAAACTTTAGTGGAGAATCTAATTTTTGTAGCTTGATAGGTGTATAAAAATTATTTGAATTTTCCTTAGCTATCGCTTTTGAAATATATTCGTCGAAGTAATCAATATATTTTTTGCCACACAAAATAATAATTGTACATAAATAAATATCCTTGTTTACTATTAAGTGTCTTTTGATTATCAAGTAGTTATACTGCTTAAAAAATTGCTCATTTAATGCTATTATTTTTGATTTAAACAATTATTGTACGCACTTATACCTACTCCCCTTTTAAAGCATCGTAAATTAATTGAACTATCTAATAATTTTTATAAAATTATATTTTCTTTTTTGCTACCCTTCCTGGTTTTGGAATAGTTACTTTTTCGGGCATACCCATTAAATTCCAATCGCTTTTTTTCCTATTGCTGTGGTTGTAAAGGTTTCTTATTTTTAGGGTTAAAAACGAACTATTAAAGGGTTTTACCATATAATCTAAAGCACCAGCTAATAGACCCTTGTTAATTTGATCGGGGTAGCCCAATGCAGAAATAATGTAGAAAGGTGTAGGATTGTGTTCCATTCGCATATTAAGCCTGCGAATAAATTTATAATGTTCCTCTTCATGCATTCTATCTATACCTATAATTATTACATCAGGCCTTTCTACATACAAAGAATCTAGCATTAAATCCTGTTCTATAAAATGAACTACATAAAAACCTTCCATTTTCATTAGCCACATAATTCCCTCGGCATACCCAATATCCAAGTCATAGTAGTAAACAATTGGATCATTATTTTTTTCGACAGTAGTAACTTTATTATTCATAAACAAATATTTTGGTAGTACATGGAGGCATTGCGATAGCTTAATAAACTTTAAATTAAGCTATACCGTGCACTAAAACGCAAAATTTTGTGATAGAGATATAATATATGAATAATGGGTTGTACACTATTACAAGTTCCTTGTACACTGTGTATAGTCAACTCATTTTCAATGCGTTGTAAATATAATATTATAGATTGGTTGCTTTAATTAAATCGGTAGGTGCACCTCCATGAAACTTTTTAAATGCTTTATACAGATTTTGTCTTGAACCAAATCCGGCAAGTTGCCCCAATGCATCAATGGTATAATCACTTTGTTTACCATCCATAATAAGATCTACAAAATAGGCTATGCGGTTTTTATTAACCAGATCGGTAAAATTTACTCCGTAGTTTGAGTAAATAAAAGTAGATAAAGTAGCCGCATCGGTACCTAAACTACTTGCAAAACTATCCAAACCAGCATCTTTATTTAAATAATAGAGATTAATAAAAAAAGAATCTGAGAAAATTTGGTGATTAATGTCCTGCTCTTTGATATTATTAAAAGCCGACCATAGATTTACTTTAAAACTTGCTCTGTTTAAAAATTTTGGCCGATATTGCAAACAACACAATATTAAAATTCCCGCAATAGTTTTTATATATAAAAAAACGGGTAAGTAATACCCAAAAAGGTTTCTTGCAATATTATTCACCAATAAAAAAGTAATTAATGCCACTAAATACAAAGACCATTTTCTTAATTTTTTAAAATATATATTCTCAGCATCATATTTTACATTGATCTTTTTGTAAAAATTAAGCATTACAAAGACCATTATTATCTGAAAGAAAAATCTCACTCCTTTTTTATATAGTCTGTATGGTTTCAGCATATCTAAATCTACATGCACATCAATTGGGTGTATATACAAAAAATAAACAGAAACTATTGCTTGCGCAGCAATAATTGAAATGACTAATAAATATATATAGGTCTTTGTTTTGTAATGATATATATATGAAAATAAGGAGATAATTGCTATAAAGGAGATAATATCGGGATACGACATGATTAGTCTATTGAATCCTACTAAGTTAAAGTAAAGCTGAACAGCTGCCTCCAGGCCAATTCCTATAGTCAATAAACACAATAGAAATTTAATTTTACTGGTGTTTTTAATTGTTAAAAGTAAATCAGTAAATACAATACAACTAAATAAGATAATACCTGAGTAGATATAATTTAATATAGTTATATACATAAAAGTATAAAGTTATGTTTTGTGATTTAAAATATTTATTTCATTAAAAAAAATGAAAATAGGTATGTAAAAGAAATTTAATAGTAATAATATCTACAATGACGCTCGAATGACAATACAATACATCATATTACAGTATTTGTCTATGAAGTTCATAAAATAAGTATTCCTTAGCCAATTATATAACCATTTGCAGTTGTAAATAAATTATTAAACCCATAATACTCATTAGCGTTCGTTATGAAGGTTACCAATACAATACAACAAAATCAAGCTAAAGCTTGTGTTTGAAGTATTTGAAAACTGTAATAGAATTCTATTGTGTAATCTTGGTTAAATTCACAACCTGTTTAGTACATTTTTTATTTTGCTAATAAAACCATCAACCAAACTTTGCATTACAAGAATAGTCCTATCTACCCTCTTAGTAATGCTATCTATGCCAATAGTCTGTCTATTGACACCTACAATATTGCTATCTATACCAATACATAGGGTAACTGCAGCAATAACACTTCTATCTAAGCCAATAGGAAGGCTATCTGTGTGAATACTACCATTAGCAACATCTATAGTTAAGCTGTTGGAGTAGATACCACCAATTTTTGGGTAAGTAGTTGTAGTTTGTATATCCTTACCAGCAATATTCAAACGGTTATGATAAGAACTACTGTACTTAAATTCTATTTCAAAATACTTTGCTTTAATTGTTCCTATAAAATTGTTGTAAGTAATTTACAAAAGAAAATCTAAAGGGACATACTGTGTAAAAGGGCTTAAAAACAAATATAAAAATAATTAATTCAAAAAGCTTCTTTAACAAACAAATATGAGCATTGTAATAAAACAAGGTTTTTTATAATCAGAAGCCGACGTGTTAATTTTTTGATGTTCTATGAGCTAATCTATAGTTTCTGCATCTTCTTTATGAGTAGTATATTTAAAGCAGCCATTTTTATCTTCATTAGGAGTAGCTTTTGTAATTTTTAGTAGAGAAAAAAATACTGTAAGTAACTAATAATCAATGGAAACCTATTTATGTACAAGGATATTGACAAATAGACAATCCTTATTTTGATTCTACATTAATACAAATCAACTTGCACACAAATACAATTATCTATCTAATATTCAAATTTTATGAAAAAAATTTCTTTCGTACTGTTTATTACTATCAGCCTTTTTATGATCATCAATATTGCCACTTCCCAGTTCAACACTTCCTACAGAATAGGAGATAGTTTTGGGTGGCCATTTATTTATTTTACCGCAAAAAACAATTTTGAATTTATAGAAGACACCGCTTTTAAAATGCAGTTCTTTATAATCGATCTTATGATATGTACAGTGTTGGGAATTATATTATCCAGCATATTTATTCTTTTAAAAAGAATAGGTAAATAATTTATTAATGAATACAATAAACTGTTCAAAGTATTATTGTAATAAAGACTAATCAAGAAATAGGAAAATAAAGTAATAAAACGGTAAAAAGAACACTTTTTGAAAGGCTTTAACTCAATAAAATAATTTCATTGGTAAATATTAAAAGACTATAATTTATAGC
>Ga0208259_1000099_pt1 | contig 33232 bp, 31 predicted proteins | sample CryBogCBH22May08_FD_184618 | JGI IMG/M metagenome (GOLD analysis project Ga0208259, IMG submission 184618) | Freshwater microbial communities from Crystal Bog, Wisconsin, USA - CBH22May08 (SPAdes) | ecosystem: Environmental > Aquatic > Freshwater > Lake | place: Crystal Bog, Wisconsin, USA... | reverse complement strand
CAATACAATAAAGACGAGTGTTTGTGCAGATTTTTTGTTAGCAATCATAGTGAACTATGGTAATAACAAAAAATCAAGCAAACGCTTGTGTTTGAAGTATTTGAAAACGGTAATAGAATTCTATTGCGTAATCTGGGTTTAATTGATTTTGGGCGTTCTGTAAGTGGCCGTTGCAGCCTTTCCTATCTTTCCTATCACTTGTTACAGCATTAAATTATAGGCAGGTTCAAGGGTGATTGGAGGATATTACCTGCGGCAACTAACGCAAATTGACCCGTATATTACTATACTTCTCCCATCAATTACCCCGTTTTTTTAATTATAACACTTCTAAACAACGCAATTTTGTACGGAAAAGCAGAAATGTTGTACGATGGTGCCGAGAGTACAACATTACCAGCGAAAATGTAGTACGGAAACCCTGCAGGTACAGTATTAGCGGCTGCAATGTTGTACGGCGAACTTGCTGGGTTGTACATTGGCAGAGTGATGTTGTACGGAAATGCTTCAGGTACAATAATTTGAAGTATAATGTTGTACGGAAACGCTCAAATGTTGCACGGTGAGCTTCCACGTACAACATTTGAGCGCCAGAGTGTGTACGGCGGAATCTTGAAGAACTCTTTCCTTTTCCGGCAGAGTGTACTTCGCCGTAGACGTTTCATTTTCCCGCAACTTCTTCATCTCTATACCACTCAAAAGGAAAATGTACTACTATTTTGTTTAAGTTTAATTTGCTATCGTTGTAATTATGATTCAACATTGGTTAAATAATTATTAAACAGTTGTTTAATTCAAACATTTGTTTAATATTTGCCTCCGCAAAGAAATAGTGGAATGGCAATAGATAAGAAAGAACACATCATCAACGTAGCAATAGAACTCTTTTCAGAAAAGGGTTTTGAAGGTACCAGCATCCGCGATCTGGCTGCTAAAGCTGCTGTAAATGTGGCAATGATAAACTACTACTTTGGATCGAAAGAAAACCTTTTCAAAGCCATGGTAGAATATAGGGCTACCTATATAAGAGAGCGCCTGGAAGAGATAACCAATAATAATAAAACAACCGAGATAGAGAAACTGGATGCTATAATAGAACACTATGTTTACCGTTTTTTAACCAATCATAAATACCATCGGGTAATACATCAGGAACTATTGCTGGAGCAGCGAGAAGAGATACATGACACTATAATAAAAGTATTTTCGAAGAACAAGGATATTATTTATTCAATAATAGAAAAAGGGATAAAGAAAAAGGTGTTTAAAAAGGTAGATATAGAGTTTACTATTGTTACCTTGATAGGCACTATAAATCAGGCTACTTTATCCAAATCGATGTGTAGTATAATGATGGATAAAGGAAAAGATTTTGACCTGTATACCGATGAAATTTTCAGAAAGAGAATTGTAAAACATTTAAAGCAAGTAATTCATTCACATTTATTAATAGAACAATAAAAAGCAATAATATGGAACCGCAACAAGAAAAGAAATTTCCCGTAAAGCTATTGGTAATAGGCGTTATACTATTAACAGCTATCTTCTTTGGTTATAAGAAAGTATCGTATGCAATAGCACATGAAACTACCGATAATGCACAAATTGAAACGCAGATTACACCTGTATTAACAAGAGTATCTGGCTATGTAAAAACATTGGCTATTCAGGATTATGACAGTGTAAAATCGAATCAGCTTTTAGTAGAACTGGACGATGCTGAATTACAAAATCAGCTTGCACAAATGGAAGCCGATTATGTACAAACCGAAGCCGACGTGACTAATGCAAATGCTAGTTTGCAAAACGCTATAGTATCGCTGAGTGTAAATAAAGGCAATATTGAAGTGAGTAATGTAAAGCTTCAACAAGCTACTACAGAATACAACAGAAACAAGAATCTGTATGCCGAACAAGCTATTACCGAGAAGCAACTAGATGATAGTAAATACAACTATCAATCGGCACAGAAAGCTTTTGATAATACCAAGAACGATCTTAGTTCAGCGCAAAGCAGGATTGCTGTTCTGGAATCGATGGTGAAGAAAAATGAGGCTACTTTGAAGTTTAAAAAGACTAAGATTGATGAAGTAAAACTAAAGATTTCTTATACTAAAATCTATGCGCCTTCTACTGGTAAGATTGGTAAAAAGAATGTATCGGAAGGACAGTTTGTACAAGCGGGTTCTCCATTGTTTACTATCATCAATGATACTGCATACTGGGTGACTGCTAACTTCAAAGAAAATCAGTTAAAGAACCTTACTCCTGGTAAAGAAGTAGAGCTGGAAATAGATGCATTTCCTGAAGAGAAAATTACGGGTATTATAGAGAGTGTAAGTGAGGCTACAGGGGCTAAATTTGCTATGTTGCCACCAGACAATTCAAGTGGTAATTTTGTAAAAGTTACACAACGTGTTCCAGTAAAGATCAAGATTAAAAATGCTGCTCAATATAAACAGGCACTTCGAGCTGGACTAAGTGTATTTGTAAGCGCCCCAATAAAATAATATAGCCTGATGACAACCACTCCAAAAGGATTTGCGAGGGCTATTATTGTTATTACTACAGTTACGGCTGCGGTAATGGAATTGATAGACACCTCCATAGTAAACGTAGCGCTGAGCGACATGAGCGGAAGCCTTGGGGTAAGCATTGAAGACATTAGCTGGGTAATAACTTCCTATGCTATTGCCAATGTAATTATCATTCCACTCACTGGCTTCTTGGCCGAATATTTTGGTAGAAAGAACTACTACATTACCTCCATGATTATCTTCACGATTGCCTCTTACATGTGTGGGCAATCGACGAGTCTGATAGAAATAATTGGCTGGCGATTTATGCAGGGAATAGGTGGTGGAGCGCTGCTTTCTACTTCACAGGCCATACTGTTTGATGCCTTCGAAACAAAGGATCGTCCAATAGCTTCAGGATTGTTTGGTATGGGACTGGTATTAGGACCAACCTTAGGGCCTACACTTGGTGGCTACATCATGGAACACTTTAGCTGGCCTTTAATCTTTATGATCAATATTCCTATTGGTATAGTAGCCACGTTTCTTTCTTTCACTTTCATTGCTAAAAAGGATGGGGAGGGTTCTAAAAAGAAAGAAATCAAAATTGATTATAATGGTATCCTACTGCTGATGGTAGGTATTGGCTGTCTGCAATATGTACTGGAAAGAGGCGATACGGAAGATTGGTTTAGCAGCAATACTATAAGAATCTGTGCTATACTGGCGGTAGTTGGTCTGGCTTCTTTTATATGGTATGAATTAAGTATAGACAAGCCTGCAGTGAACTTAAGGGTATTGAATAATAGGAATCTGGCCTTTACCACCATCTTCACTTTTGTAGTGGGTGTAGGTTTATATACCTCGGTTTTTGTATTTCCGGTACTGGCACAGAGAGCCCTTGGATATACCCCATTGGAAACAGGTTTAACACTGCTTGCGCCAACTATGATTACGGTTATCATGATGCCCATAATTGGTAAAACAATGAGTAAGGGGGTATCTCCCATACCGTTTGTGGTCTGTGGATTTCTATTGTTTTCTGGCTATACCTGGACAAGTGCTCAGGTGAGTATGGATGTAAGTAAATGGGACTTCTTTTTTCCCTTCGCCATGCGTGCAGTAGGGATGAGTATGGTACAGTTACCATTGATTAATCAGGCAGTAGCAGGATTGCAACCAAAGGATTATGCCTCGGGTATTGCGCTGAATAATATGATTCGTCAATTGGGTGGTGCCTTTGGTATTGCGATGGCAAACAACTATATCTCACAGCGCTATGCACAACATAGAATGGATCTGGTATCGAACCTTACGCAAGGCTCGGCAGCCTTTACCAATCAGTCTCATTCGATAGCGCAAAACTTTGTAAACAGGGGTGGAATAGATATGGGAACAGCAACTACTAAAGCACTTACAGTGATTAGTAATAATGTAGATAGACAGGCATATTATCTGTCGTATTTAGATACCTTTAGGCTCATCACTATTTTCTTTATCCTGGTGATTCCTTTGGTATCATTCTTAAGGATTAAGAAGAAGTCAACAGCAGAATTACATGCGAGTATGAAGGCTGCTTCGGAGGCCCATTAATAAAATGTAAAAACGTAAAACTAAGAATAGATGAACAAAATATTAATCATAATCGGAGTCGGAATATGCTCCATTAATATAGCATCGGCACAAGTAAAAGTGAATACCGAGTTGAAGGGTTTTATCAATCAATCTTTCTCATACTTTCCAAAAGTTAGAGAAGTAGAAAACACGGTAAAGACTGCAGAAGAAAAGCTTGCATTAACGGAATTATCAAAGACTCCTGAAATAGGTTTAGATGCATCTTATGCATATGTAATGCCCAAAATTACTGTACCCTTGGGAGGAACTGAATTTCAGTTTGCACCGGTACATAACCTTGGAACAGATGTTACAGGTTCTTATACCTTTTATGACTTTGGTAGAATAAAAGCCAATGTAGCAAAGGCCAAGAACGACATACAACTTGCTAAGCATAATATTCAGTTTGTAAAGACACAATTGGCTAATCAGGTTTCTGTGATATACTACAATATAGTATATCTGCAAAAAGCAATCAGTATTCAGGATAGTGTGATACAGTTCTTTGAAGAGAATAAGAAACTAACTGAAAATAAACTGAAGAATGGCGATGCTTTGAAGATAGATGTGATGAACCTGCAAACCAACATCGATGCTGAAGGAAATAGAAAAGTAGATTTGATAAATAGTCTGGAGAAACAATTTAATTTACTAGAATATACTACCGGCATTAAACGTGCTGATGCAAGCGCTTTCGACTTTGATATCAACTTTATAAATGCCGATGATGGCGCTGCTTTAGCACAGAAAAATAATGCAGAGTTCCTATTAGCAGAAGATAGATTACAACTAGCTAAGAAAGATGTGGAAATTGCTAAACTTGCAGACAAACCGATTCTTGGTGCACATGCAGCTACAGGAGTTAAAAATGGTTATGTACCGAATGTTAATGAATTGAGATTTAATTACAATGCTGGCGTTTCGTTTTATATGCCGCTTTATAACTTTGGGAAAACTAAACAACAAGTAAAATTGCAGGAGACCGTTGTAAAGCAACAGGAATTAGCACAGAATACATTAGCTGGTACTTATAAAAAAGATATTGAACAGGCATTGACCGATATAAAGACTAATATTGAAAGAATTAGAAATACCAGGAGTCAATTGGATGCCGCAAAAACAGCACAACAAATCACTGCTTCAAGGTATAAGAATGGCGTAGCTACTAACCTTGATGTAACTGCTGCTGCTACCAATGTTCAGAAAGCTGCACTTACGCAATTGCAATACGACTATCAATTGTGTCTTGCAAAAGTAGAGTTGGCTAAGTTGTTGGGATATGAGTATTGGGGGAAATAAGAATGATAAGGTAGAAATAGGAAAAAATATAAAAATAAGTTGCAAGTTTTCAAGTTACCCGTAACAAGAAAGCTTGCAATTGTTTTTTGTATTCTCCTACTTTATTTATGCAACATTATAACTGCCTGTTTCTTTCAACTGTTAACTTCTTTTTCAACTTATCCAACAAATACCTACTAAACTTGTTATTAACCGGATAGTTATTTTAAGATAGAATTTGCTTAGCCCGATTTGGCTTTACTAAACAAACTACTATATTTACAATCATTTTAAGTAAAACGACATGGATATAATAGCTGGAGAACTGCTGCGACATATTGACAGCCCTTCAGATTTAAAAAAGATTGATCGCGATCAACTGCACAAAGTCTGTGAAGAACTTCGTCAGTATATTGTAGATGTAGTAAGCGTGCATGGCGGTCACTTTGCGGCAAGTCTGGGCGTGGTAGAGCTCTCTGTAGCACTCCATTATGTATACAATACTCCTTACGATCAGCTGGTTTGGGATGTAGGCCATCAGGCTTATGGCCATAAAATACTCACGGGCAGAAGAGATAATTTTGCTACCAACAGAAAATATAAAGGACTTAGTGGCTTTCCTAAACGTAGCGAAAGTGAATACGATACATTTGGTGTAGGGCACTCTTCTACCTCTATTTCCGCAGCATTGGGTATGGCAATGGCGGCAAAATACAAAGGTGAAAACAGAAAATCGGTAGCTATTATTGGCGATGGTAGTATGACAGCCGGTATGGCTTTTGAAGCCATGAACCATGCAGGTATTGCCGATAGCGACCTGCTGGTAATACTGAACGATAACTGTATGAGCATAGACCCTAATGTGGGTGCACTGAAGGAATATTTAACCGATATTACCACTTCTCAGCTATACAATAAGTTTAGAGATGATATATGGAAAATACTAGGTAAACTTCCTACTGGAAAGAACTTTACCAGAGAGGTAGCGAGCAAAATGGAGGCGAGCATAAAAGGACTGGTAAGTAAGAGTAGCAACCTTTTTGAAGCATTAAACTTCCGCTATTTTGGTCCTATAGATGGTCATAATATTTCGAAGCTGGTAGATACCTTGGCTGACTTAAAGAAAATACCAGGCCCTAAGTTGTTGCATATAGTAACGGTAAAAGGAAAGGGCTATTCATTAGCAGAACAAGATCAGACCAAGTGGCATGCACCGGGATTATTTGATAAGGTAACAGGCGAGATTCTAAAGAAGACTCCTACAGCACCTCAGGCACCAAGATATCAGGATGTATTTGGCCATACCATGATAGAGCTGGCGAAAATGAACGATAAGATATTTGGTGTAACACCAGCTATGCCTAGTGGTTCTTCGCTGAAGTTTATGATGGAGAAAATGCCTAACCGTGCTTTTGATGTTGGCATCTGCGAGCAGCATGCCGTAACACTAAGTGCTGGCCTTGCTACACAGGGATTGAGGGTATTCTGTAATATCTACTCTTCTTTTATGCAAAGAGCTTTCGATCAGGTGGTGCATGATGTAGCTATTCAAAAACTTCCAGTAGTGCTTTGTTTAGATAGAGCCGGACTGGTGGGCGAAGATGGACCTACACATCATGGCTGTTATGATATTGCTTATTTCCGTTGTATTCCAAATATGGTAATCAGTGCGCCTATGAACGAAAAAGAATTGCGCAATCTGATGTACACCGCTCAGCTGGATAAGAATGAAGTGCCGTTTGTAATCCGTTATCCAAGGGGTAATGGGGTAATGCCGGAATGGCAAACACCTTTCGAAGAGATTACTATTGGTACAGGTAGAAAACTGAAAGAAGGAAAAGATGTGGCCATATTAAGTCTGGGACATCCGGGCAACTTTGTACAAACTGCCATCAGAGATCTTAGAAATGATGGTATAGATATAGCGCACTACGATATGCGTTTTGCGAAACCACTGGATGAAGCAATGCTGCACGAAGTATTTTCTACACACGATAAGGTAATTACGGTGGAAGATGGTACAGTAGTGGGTGGCTTTGGTTCTGCGATACTGGAATTCATGGCAATGAACAACTATACTGCTTCGGTTAAAATGCTGGGTATACCGGATAGACTGGTAGAGCATGGCACACTGAAGGAGCTGTACCTTGAATGTCATTACGATTCAGCTGCAATAGCAGAAGCAGTAAAAGATATGATGAGCCAGTCGGTAGATATAAAGCAGTTGGTTTAAGTTGTAGGTTATAGGAAGTAAGTTATAAGTTAAACGATATTCAATTCCTCAACTTATCACTTAAAATTTAGTACATACAACTGTATTCTTTTCACTTTTTATTTTTCACTTTTTACTTTACCTAAGTGTCGTTTATAAAATTTCATGCTGATCAGTTATTCGATGGATATCGGTTTAGGAAGCAGGATGAAGTATTGGTAACCGATGAAAAAGGAAAAGTATATGGTATCATCCCATTGGCAGATGCAGGAGAGGATATCAGAAAGGTGGAAGGGATACTTTGTCCAGGCTTTGTAAATGCACACTGTCACCTTGAATTAAGTTTTTTAAAGGGCGTTATTCCCACCCATACAGGTTTAGTTGGTTTTGTATCGCAGGTAATGCAGCACCGCAATGCCGCTTCCGAAATAATAGAACAGTCCATAATAGATGCCGAAGCAGAGATGATTGCCAATGGAATTGTGGCAGTAGGTGATATCTGCAATACCCCTAATACCATTGCTCAGAAACAAAAGGGCAGGGTTAGATACCAGAACTTTATAGAAGTAGCCGGGTTTGTTCCCGGAGCAGCAGAAAGCCGTTTCAATGCTATTAAGGAAATTGCTGAACAGTTTTACATTTATTTTCCCAATAATACCTCTATAGTTCCACATGCGCCCTACTCGGTTTCCTTGCCGCTATTGGATAAGATAAAAGAACATTCCCGCAATAAAATATTTAGTATTCATAATCAGGAAAGTGTTCAGGAGACTCTTTTCTTTAAGGAGCAAACTGGCGACTTCCTTTCTTTATACAATAATCTTGGTGTAGATCTTTCCTTCTTCAAGAATACATATAAGAGCAGTGTTGAGTATTATATAGGTAAAATAGCAAAGGAGATGAATGCGCTTTTTGTTCATAATACATTTACTTCGAAAGAAGATATAGATAACATTGTAAATCAGATAAACAACCCTTATTTCTGTCTTTGTCCTGCTGCCAATTTGTATATAGAAAACAGTTTGACCAACATTAATTTATTCAGGTCTGTAAACGATGGAAATAATATAGTGGTAGGAACAGATAGCCTTGCCAGCAACAATTCTTTAAACATTTTAGGCGAACTTTCCATTATTCAACAACATTTTCCAGTTATAGAGGTGGAGGAGCTTTTAAAGTGGGCAACCATTAATGGAGCAAGGGCTTTGACTTTAGAAAAATCATTAGGAAGTTTTGAAATAAATAAGCAACCGGGTGTTTTACAAATATTTAGTAAAAAAAATTTAGGAAATAATTTGGTTAATTCAACTATTAAAGTATTTTTGTAATCCAATTAACCAAACGTATCTATGAAGAAGATTTCAATATCCACTTTACTTTCCGTAGTATTGTTTTTTGTGTTGATTATTGCAACATCAAAATTTCAAACTACCTATCATGAAGGCGACAAATTCGGATGGCCTTTCGTATTTTTCTCGGCTTATAACAATCATGAGTTTGTTACCGATCAGTCTTTCTCTATTCTTAATCTGGTTTTAGACTTAGCAGTTTGTTTCGGTGTAGGCTTTTCTGTAGCTACCGTTCTTGCTAAATTAAAACATCAGAGAACAGCTTAAGGCTTTAAATTATTTAAAAAGAGTTATCCAACTGAATTTGCTGGATAACTCTTTTTTTTGAGCTTAACTTTGTAATCAGAAAATTTACTACAGTTTTCGTTCTCCTATCTGTTGTCTCCACATAGCATAGTAGAGTCCTTTGTCGTTTATCAGATTCTGATGAGTACCAATTTCTTCAATAGTTCCTTTCTCTAATACAAATATTTTATCCGCATGCATAATGGTGCTTAACCTATGTGCAATAAGAATGGTTATTTGTCCTTTCTCGGCTGATATTGCTTTGATAGTCTGGGTAATATCTTCCTCAGTCAATGAATCTAAAGAAGAGGTAGCTTCATCAAATATTAATAAATGTGGTTTTCTTAATAATGCTCTGGCAATAGCAATTCTTTGTTTTTCTCCCCCACTTAATTTAAGTCCTGATTCGCCAATTACGGTATCTAAACCTCTGTCTGCACGTGATAATAGATTAGTACAGCTAGCCTTTGCCAATACATCCAGCAAGTCTTGCTCTGTAGCATTGGGATTTACATATAATAAGTTTTCTCTGATAGTTCCGGAGAACAATTGGGTATCTTGTGATACAAAACCAATCTGATTTCTAAGTTCTTCGAAATCTATATTGGCACCATCTATATTATTATAGCTAATCTTTCCCTGCAGTGGTCTGTATAAACCCACCAGTAGTTTTACCAATGTACTTTTACCCGCACCACTTGGACCAACAAAAGCAATAGTTTCACCATTCTCTACACAGAAAGAGATATTATCAATGGCTTTATAGTTTGCTGATTTATGCTGAAAAGTTACTCCCTCAAAATCAAGCTTTTCTATTGTGCCTATATGTTTAGGTGTTGCAGGTTTCTGTTCTACCTCTTTTTTCATTAAGTTATCAAAGTTCTGTAATGAAGCTTCTGCTTCTCTGTAAGAAAGAATAATATTGCCAATCTCCTGCATAGGACCAAAAATGAAGAAGCCATAGAACATTAAAGACAAGTATTGACCAGGAGTAATTGCAGATTTATAAATCAACCAAAGCAGTGTAAGCGTTACCAACTGACGCATAAAATTTACTAATGTTCCCTGAATAAAACTAAGGGTTCTTATGCTTTTTACTTTGGTCAACTCCAGTCCAAGAATCTTATAAGTATTCTTGTTTAATCTTTCTACTTCTTGGTTGGTTAAACCAAGACTTTTTACTATTTCAATATTGCGCAAACTCTCTGTAGTAGCACCAGCCAGTTCATTGGTTTCGCGAACAATCTTCTTTTGAATAACCTTTATCTTTTTACTCAACAGACTAGTAGCCAAACCAATCATCAATGTACCTCCAAAATATACAGGCATAATGCTCCAATGCAATTTAGTGGCATAAATAGATACAAATACTACACTAACTACTATTCCAAAGAATACATTGATAAAGTAGCCGATAAATTTTTCGCAATCTGTTCTTACTTTAGTCAGGATCGAAAGTGTTTCTCCACTACGTTGATTTTCAAATTCATGATAAGGCAAACGCATGGAATGCTTTAGTCCATCGGTAAACAGTTTAGCACCAAACTTCTGTACTATCACATTGCCAAAATAATCCTGAAAAGCTTTTGCAATCCTACTCATCATAGCAGTACCTACTAGTAAAGCAAGGAAATATAGAGCACCTTTATATTCACTACTACCAAAAAGAAAATCATTGCCAGTTCTGGCTTTTCCATTTGGAAAGGTAAAGGGATGATTTACAAATAAATCAAGCAACTTTCCCCCAATCATTGGATCGAACAAAGAGAAAGTCTGGTTAATGCCAGCAAGCAAAAGAGCCAAAGCTAATAACCATCGATAGGGTTTTATATATCGTAGTAAAATTTTCATGCAATTATTTTAATTGAAAATAAATATTCTGTTTTGAAAGATATAATCTTTCTGTTTAAAAGTTCTGATGATATTAATAAACTGTCCGTCTCAGGCTACAGTTTTATTTTATTTCTTCAAAGTCAATGTAATCCTTATCATCAACCGAAGGTTTTATATTGTCGGTAGGGCGTACATTTTGATGATTAGCCTGTTGGTTTTGTTGTTCTTTCATCTCATCTACTTTCTGTTTCATATCCTTTGCCACTTTACTTACTGGTACTAGAAACTCAAACAAAAATTTATAAACAAGATAAAATATGAAAGCCCATAATATTAACTTGAACATATCCGCTGTATTAAAAAATATTGCCGCAAAATTATGATTATTAAAATGCCAATAAACACAAGTTTGTCATTTAACCCATTATTTGCAGATGAACGGTAAAGGAAAGCTGCAGGTAAATTAACAGAGAAAGGAAATTATTGTTTATCCGGTTAGACTATTACAAAGTAAAATGCCTCCCGTACAAGGAGGCATTTATGTATATCTTCAATCAACGATTAGTGATGATGATGGTGTAATTTTTCTTTAAAAGCTTCCAACTCAATTGGTTCTTCTTTCGTTTTTACTATACCGTCAATAGCATCGAAAACTTTGTTCATTCTAATTTCGTAATAGCTCTTCTCCATAAACTTCTTGTCTTTCAACATGCTTTCTGCATAGCTATCTATCCATTCGCTGTTAGCTCCTTCTCCTAAAGAATACTGTTGCATGTATCCTAAAAGTTGTTGCTTAGCATGGTTTCTAAAGTCTTGTTGTTCTACTGTTACTTTATGTTCCTCTACCAGTTTACCCACTACTATAGTCCATTTCATATCCTTAGCGTAGCTTTTAAACTTAGTTTCAAACTCTTCATCATTAGCAGAAGCGGTTGCTTCATTTAATTTCAACCAACGTTTAAGGAAGTCTAATGGCAAAGGAATTTCAGTATGGTCTACATAGTGATGATAGATCTGATCTTGTAACTGACTCTTACTTTGATCGTAGAAGCTTTTTACAATCTCTTCTTTAAGCGTAGCTTTTAAGTCTTCTTCTGATTTAATTTCTACAGCAGGAAAAACTTTCTTAAAGAACTCGTCGTTTAATTCTGCTGGCTCTTGCAAACCAATTCTGGTAATAGTTGCTTTGTAGAAATTATCAGCAACAGCATCTTTATCTAAACCTAATTCATTTAATACTGCAGCACCTTCTTTCTCATTGAAAGAATCAGAAAGTTTAATTACCAAAGTATCGCCTACCTTTTTGCCAATTAGCTTAGGTTGATTTTCAGTGGTAAAGTAGTTTACTAGAATATTTACAGGCTTAGCTTCGGTACCTTCTGCAACATTACCCTCTGCATCGGACAATTCAATATCTAAAGAAACATAGTTTTCATCGTAAGTAATAGTTTCTGGCTCGGAGTATTTGCCATATCTTTTTCTTAAATCTTCCAGATCTTCGTCTACCATTTTATCGGTAACATTGATCTTATATCTGGTAAGATTCGCTTTATCAAGATTGGTATCAATCTCTGGCTCCAAACCAATTTCAAAAGTGAAAGTGTAGTCGATAGGATTGTTATAATGAATATCAGGTGTTTGCGCTGTTTCCAAAGGTATAGGCTGACCAAGTATTCTTAAGCTTTTATCAGCTTCAAGGAAATTCACTAACTCTTTTTCAGCCAGTTTCACCACTTGTTCTACAAAAAGACTTTGTCCATACATTTTCTTTAGAACACCTGCAGGAACCATTCCTTTTCTAAAACCCGGGATATTTGCTTGTTTTGCGTATTGTTTAAGTCCTTTCTCAAATTCTGGGTAATAATCTTCTTTACTTACCGATACGATGATTTTGTCGTTGAGTAAACCAATACTTTCTCTTGATACTGTTGCCATAATACTTAGTTATGAACCTATTTTAGTTAAATAATAATCCTTAGAAAAAGACCCCCCAATTATGGGGGGTCTTCGTGCGGGTGGAGGGACTCGAACCCCCATGTCTCACGACACTAGATCCTAAGTCTAGCGTGTCTACCAATTTCACCACACCCGCCTGAAAATTTCTTTTCTTGGGGTTGCAAAAGTAGGGGAAATTAATTTATACCAAAATAATGTTTTAAATAAATATTAGTTGAAGCCCTATATTTAAGTTTAATAGCTATGAATTGCAGCACTTATTCCATCAATTATAGAAGGATCTTTCTCAATAGCATTACCAATTACAATCACATCGGCACCAGCTTTGCAGTTTTGAGCTGCCTTCTCTGAACTAATTATTCCTCCGCCAACTATAATAGGAATAGCAACATTACCAGCCACCTTGGCTATCATACTTTCGGTAATTGGAAGCTTAGCACCACTACCTGCATCCATATATATCAGCTTAAGTCCCAACATTTCCCCTGCCATTGCTGTGCAAATAGCTATATCATCTTTATCAGATGGGATAGGAGCTGCATTGGAAATATAAGAAACTGTGGTAGGAGCGCCACCATCTATTACGAGGTATCCAGTAGGAATAATTTCTAAACCACTCTTTTTTACCATTGGTGCACTTATTACATGCTGTCCAATTAATAACTCAGCATTTCTTCCACTAATAAGGGAGAGATACAATAAACCATCAGCATATTTACTAATCTGCGATGGAGCTCCTGGAAATAACAATACCGGAATATCACAATTAGCTTTAATAGTGTTAATGCATTCGTCGGTAGAATTAGATACTACCAAACTACCGCCTACAAAAAAGTAATCTACCTTAGCCTTAGTAGATAGTTCGATAAGTTTCAATAAAGAAGCTTCATCTGCTTTGTCGGGGTCAATTAATACCGCAAAAGACTTAATGCCTTTGCTTTTCTTCTCCATAAATTCTTTGTATAATTTATTATTCATGGGTAATAATTGTATTGATGCAAAAATGCAAAAAAACTTCCAACTCTTGTTAATTAATATCGAGGAGGTAGGAGACATAATAATACATTACTAAATTTAACTACTCTCCTTGTATTCTTTTTACTTTTTGTTTTTTACTTTATACTGTATTGTACTATCTCCTTCCTCCTGTATCTAGGTATTAAATAAACACACCATCTTTCATGTGCAATGTTCTGTCACAGCTTGCGGCAAGTTCATCATTATGAGTTACTATAAGAAAAGCTTGCTGATAGTCATTTCTAAGTTGTATCAGTAATTCATGCAGGTATCTTGCATTCTCACTATCTAGGTTGCCAGTTGGTTCATCTGCAAATACAATATCGGGCTGGTTTATCAATGCTCTTGCTACAGCCACTCTTTGTTGTTCTCCACCACTTAAGGTAGAAGGTTTATGTTGCATTCTGTCTTTCAATCCTAGTCTCTCCAGCAATTCGGTAGCTCTATCTAATGATTGTTTTTTAGAAATTCCCGCTATCCATGCTGGTATACAAACATTTTCAATAGCTGTAAACTCTGGCAACAAGTGATGGAACTGAAATATAAAACCAATATGTTTATTCCTGAATTTCGATAACGCCTTATTACTTAGTTTATTCAACTCGGTATTATTTATAATAATATCGCCACCATCTGGTTTATCTAAAGTGCCTAGTATATGCAGAAGTGTGCTTTTTCCAGCTCCAGACGATCCAACTATAGCCACAATCTCCCCTTTATCCATAGAGAAGTCCACGCCTTTCACTACTTTCAGACTTCCGTAGTTCTTGGTAATATTTACTGCTTTCAACATAGCTTTAATAATTTGCTTTGCAGGAACTTTTTTTCAATAATACTTACTATTGTAAATAAAGAGCTGCAAATTGTTGTTTTTTTCTTAATTAATCATCCTGCTGTCTACCTTTTAACCGCTGATTATTTATTTGCCCCTTGTAAATGTAGTATTAACAACTACAAATAATAGGCCGCTACAAATTAACAGCTTATACAGCTAACAAATAGTAGATTTGGAAAATTCGTTTATACGGTTACATTTGCACAAAATTACAGGGTATGTTCTGGACATTAGAGCTAGCAAGTTACTTAGAAGAGGCACCTTGGCCTGCCACAAAAGATGAGCTTATCGACTACTCTATTCGTAGTGGTGCACCTTTGGAGGTGATTGAAAATCTTCAGGAACTGGACGACGAAGGCGAGATATATGAATCAATCGAAGATATCTGGCCAGATTATCCAAGTCAGGATGACTTCATGTTTAATGAAGACGAATATTAATCAGGTTCTATTCTAAGTTAAAAAAGTAAATACAAGCGCACTTAAAATAAGGTGCGCTTTTTGTTTGCTAATACTATTTTGGCAGGTGAATAAATTGCGTTAAATTATTATGATTACAAAAGAACAACTAGTTAATACTTACAGCCAGATGACCAATCAGGAACTGTTAGATATTGTAGATAGAAAATTCGAACATACCGAGATTGCCGTGCTAGTGGCTTTGCAGGAACTTTCAAAGCGAAACTTAACAGAGGAAGATATTGTTGCCTATAAGTTAGAAAAAGTAAACAAGGTTAATAAGTTTCTACGCCAGAATATTGTGGATGATCTTAACCTTCTTCAAAAGAACTTCTTCTTCTTTGTTTGGTTCCCGTTATTTACTTTCCCTTTTAAAAGAAACTTTGTTGAAGATGGGAACTTTCTAAAACTTAAACAGGCACACTATTATTCTTTAGCTGGCTTGGGCGCTTTTATTATAGTCTGTTTGTTTAATGCTATTTACGATCCCGCTTTATCAATCTCCATTGCTATTGTAGTCGCCCTCTTCATACCAACCTATTTCTTCGACGAATTCTTTAACCGTCAAAAACAAATAGAAAGACTGCAAAAATATTTCAGAGAACAGCAGGAAGCAGCTGAAACAGTAGAAGAACAAACTGAAGAATAATAGGTGTTGGTAATCAATCCGTTCATTAGCAAATCAAACTTCGGAGCAATGTAATTAACAGCTTAACCCTTCTCTGCACCCATAGTATTAAATCCGCCAAACCTTTAATTCTCCAATACGCTATTCTGTATTCTAATCGAATTAAACCAACTTTACCCCCTCGGCAAAACTTAGCGGATTAAACCCTAGTTCCTTTTTTGCTTTATGGTTCAATAATCCCGATTTCTTAGCCCTTTGTACCGGTTCGGGAAAAATATCGGAAGTAACGGGGGTAATCAGCGACTCATCCAGCTTATATTCACTCGCCAGCATGGTTGCCATTTGATAAGGCGTAAGAATATCATTGCCAGAAAGATGGAAAACACCCTGTGCATTGCGGGTAATAATCTGAAAGATGCCTTCGCAGATATCCGTAACGAGGGTTGGGGTTCGAAACTGATCTTTAACTACTTTAATAGGTTGCTTGTTCTGCAGACTACTCTTTACCCAATGCAGGAAAGAAGGCGGCGTACCGGGCAACTGTTTGCCATAAATCAGTACGGGGCGTACTATTGCCCAATGCAACCCACTGTTTTTTACTCTTTCTTCGGCTTGCAGTTTACTTTCTCCATAAAAGTTGAGGGGGGCAGGACTATCGTCCTCCTGATGAGGACCATTTTCACCAAAGATGAAGTCGGTAGACAGGTATAGCAGTTTTGCCCCTGCCTGCTGGGCCGCTTCTATTATATATTCGGTAGCGGTTACATTGTGCAAAATACATTCTGCAGGATGGAAATGACAATCGTTAGGTTTGCTCATTGCAGCACAATGAATGATCCATTCGGGAGGATTCTGTGCTATCAGTTGCTGTACTTCGGAGGGGTTGGAAAGGTTGGCAATGACGTATTTATTAAGATTAACATCTTTATTTTCTATCCTGCAAGGCCCTTTTCCAGCACCTATTACGGTTAAATTTCTGGAAGTAAGAAAATGGCTCAAATGCTGTCCCAGAAAGCCATTGACGCCGGTGATGATAACAATCATATGTTATATTATAGTGTTAAAGATACAATATTCCTAAAAATCTCCTTTACTTTGAAACTCTTACATTTGCTGCCAAATATGTAAAAAGTACACAATAGGGATATTGTTAGTACTGTGCAATGATCTGGAAACATAGGGATGTTATAGATTAATTTAAAGGATTAAAAATGAAAAAGAACGTAACAAGGATCGGTGTTTTAACTTCTGGTGGCGATGCTCCGGGAATGAATGCAGCAATAAGAGCAGTTGTAAGAACTGGTATTTATCATGGATTGGAAGTATTTGGCGTAATGAGAGGATATAGCGGGATGATAGAAAATGATATTTTTAAAATGGACTCCCGTTCTGTGGCGAATATTATACAAAGAGGAGGAACAATACTAAAAACTGCCCGTAGCGATGAGTTTCGTACTCCTGAGGGCAGGGCTAAGGCTTTTAAAAACCTTCAATCGCACGGTATAGATGGGTTAGTGGTAATAGGTGGAGATGGTAGCTTTAATGGTGCGCAAAGACTCAGCAACGAGCACGATATACCCTGTATAGGCATTCCTGGAACCATAGACCGTGATATAGCGGGTACCGATGTTACCATTGGTTTTGATACTGCGGTGAATACAGCCGTAGAAGCAATAGATAAAATACGCGATACGATGGATGCGCACGACCGGGTATTTGTGGTGGAGGTAATGGGTAGAGATGCAGGATACATAGCGCTGCATAGTGGAATTGCTACCGGAGCTGAAAACATTATTATTCCAGAAACCAGAACGGATATAGATGATATGATAGCCAGTCTTGATGAAAAGGAAAAGCGTAGAAAACTGGTGAACCTGATAGTAGTAGCAGAAGGGGGAGAATATGGCGATGCCAATGAAATAGGAAAGATTATTAAAGCCCGTATACCCGAAGCGGATACCCGTGTATGTATTCTGGGACATATACAAAGAGGTGGATCTCCTACCTGCGAGGATAGAGTGGTAGCGAGCCATATGGGTTACTATGCTGTAGAAAGCCTGATGTGTGGCCGTCACAACGTGATGGTGGGGGTGATAAAAGGTAAAATACACTATACTCCTCTGGATAAGGTGGTGAAAGAAAAACAAAAGATTGGTCAGGAGTGGATGAAGATTGTGAAGATACTGGCATCTTAACAAGGCAAGAGGCAAGGTGGCAAAGAGGCAAGAGGAATACAGGAGAAAAAGGAGATAATTCAGAACTAAGAATACAATAAGTATGGGAGTTAATAGGATGAATATTTTTCAATTTCTATACCCTATTTTGGAGATTTTCTAGCAATAATCATTTTTAGAAAACCCTAATTGCTTGGATATTAACTACGGTTAGTTATTTTAGCAGCCGGGAAAGAACTTAAATAAGTAAATTAATTGTGTTGGTAGAATAAATTACCGACATAATAAAACAAGATAATATGATGAAAAACACTACTAAAGTGATGCCGCAGAACAGAACAAAGATTGTAGCTACTGTAGGCCCTGCATGTGATAGTTATGAAGGTCTGAAAGAACTTGCTGATGCAGGTGTAAATGTATTCAGACTTAACTTTTCGCATGGTACTCACGAAGATAAAGCACAGGTAATAGAACATATCCGTAAGATTAATCAGTCATTAGGTCTTTCTATTTCTATACTGGGCGATTTGCAAGGACCAAAACTAAGAGTAGGGGAAATAGAAAATAACCACCTAGAAGTAAAGGTGGGTGACATACTTACTTTTACCAATGAGAAATGTGTAGGTACACTAGAGAAAATATTTGTTAGCTACCCTAATCTTTCCGAAGATGTAAGAATAGGTAATATCATCATGATTGATGATGGTAAAATAGAAGTGAAAGTAGTAGCTATCACTAAAGAAAAAGAAGTAAAGGTGCAGGTAACGCTGGGTGGTGTACTTTCTTCTAAAAAAGGAATTAACCTTCCTGATACTAAGATTTCCTTACCTGGATTGACCGAGAAAGATCTGGTAGATCTGGAATTTATCATTGCGCAGGAACTGGATTGGGTGGCTTTGAGCTTTGTACGTAGCGTAAAAGATATTATTTTATTGCGTTACAAACTGCAGGAAAAGAAAAGTAAGACAAAGATTATTGCTAAGATTGAAAAACCAGAAGCTTTGCTTTGCATCAGAGATATTATTATTGAAAGTGATGCTATAATGGTTGCCCGTGGTGACTTGGGTGTGGAACTTCCAATAGAAAAAGTGCCTTTAATTCAAAGAGATCTTATTCGTAAATGTATCCACCGTGCTAAGCCTGTAATTGTGGCTACACAGATGATGGAGAGCATGATAGACAGAGTGAAACCAAACCGTAGCGAAATTACCGACGTTGCCAATGCAGTACTGGAAGGTGCCGATGCGGTAATGCTGAGTGGCGAAACAGCTGCTGGCAATCACCCTGCTTTAGTGGTACAGACAATGTGCAAGATTATAGAACAGGTAGAAAATACAGAGTACCGTTATAACAGAGAAGAAGATCTAAAACCTCAGACCCATTCTCCATCTTTCTTAAGCGATGCGGTTTGCTACAACGCTTGTAAAATGGCTCAGGATGTAAATGCAAATGCATTGATTGGTACTACGCAGAGTGGTTATACAGCATTTATGCTGAGCAGCTACCGACCTAAATCGCCAATGTTTATTTTCACCAAAGAGAAAAGTCTTGTTACACAACTTAGCTTAAGCTGGGGTGTAAGAGTATTCTACTCAACCGAAGAAAATACGCTGGATGATATTATTGCATCTCAGATTGTTTACCTTAAAGAAAAAGGATTGCTGGAAACTGGCGATGTAGTAGTAAGTACCGGTAGTACGCCTGTACACCTACATTTACCTACCAATGTATTGAAACTTACCAAAGTAGAGTAATTTTTATATACTTGAAGATAGGAGAATACATTTTTTATACATACAAAGGTTACTGATTTAAATCGGTAACCTTTTTTAATGTAAATTAAAAATTCCTGGTTTAGTATAGAGATGAAGAAGTTGCGGGAAAATGAAACGTCTACGGCGAAGTACACTCTGCCGGAAAAGGAAAGAGTTCTTCAAGATTCCGCCGTACACACTCTGGCGCTCAAATGTTGTACGTGGAAGCTCACCGTGCAACATTTGAGCGTTTCCGTACAACATTATACTTCAAATTATTGTACCTGAAGCATTTCCGTACAACATCACTCTGCCAATGTACAACCCAGCAAGTTCGCCGTACAACATTGCAGCCGCTAATACTGTACCTGCAGGGTTTCCGTACTACATTTTCGCTGGTAATGTTGTACTCTCAGCACCATCGTACAACATTTCTGCTATTCCGTACAACATTGCGTTGTTTAGAAGTGTTATAGTTAAAAAAACGGGGTAATTGATGGGAGAAGTGTAGTAATATATGGGTCAATTTGCGTTAGTTGCCGCAGGTAATATCCTCCAATCACCCTTGAACCTGCCTATAATTTATTGCTGTAACAAGTGATAGGAAAGATAGGAAAGGCTGCAACGGCCACTTACGGAACGCCCAAAATCAATTAAAAAGTACAAAATAAAAAAATACAGATAATACCCATTAACTTATTGAATACAACTTAAAAAGATAAGTTTACCTTAACTACCCTCCCTATATTTTAACAATGTAGAATGAGCAGCAATAGCTACTTTCATTTTTCAAATTAAATATATGTCGGCAGCAAGAATTCTTTGGGTAGATGATGAGATAGAAAGTTTACATTCTTTACAGATATTTTTAAAGCAGAAAGGGTACGACCTTACTACGTTTACTAATGGGTACGATGCAGTAGAATATGTAAAGGATAATATAGTAGATGTAGTATTGCTGGACGAATCTATGCCGGGTATGTCGGGACTGGAAACCCTGGAAAAGATTAAGAATATTAATCGCTCCTTGCCGGTGGTACTGATAACCAAGAATGAAACAGAATCGCTGATGGATGAAGCTATTGGCAGTCAGATAAGCGATTATTTGTTGAAGCCTGTGAATCCCAATCAGATACTGCTAAGCATTAAGAAAATACTAGATAATAAAAGACTGGTGGCGGAGAAAACCACTACTTCGTATCAGCAACAGTTCAGTCAGTTGTTTATGGCGCTGAATAATAATCCTACGCATAGCGAATGGATGGATATTTATAAGAAGCTTATATACTGGGAGCTGGAAATGGAGAAAAGCAATAGTCCAGAAATGCAGGAGATACTCTCTTCGCAAAAAAGCGAAGCCAATTCTGAGTTCTTTAAGTTTGTAAGTAAAAACTATACCAAGTGGGTGAACCCTAAAACGATTGATGCGCCAATCATGAGTCATAATCTGATGCAGCTGAAAGTATTGCCGCATATAGAAAAGGGGGTGTCTACTTTCTTTATCCTCATAGACAACCTTCGTTATGATCAGTGGAAAGCTATAGAGCCCATTTTTGCAGAACACTTCAGGGTAACGGAAGAGGAAACTTTTTACTCCATTCTCCCTACAGCTACTCAGTATGCCCGTAATGCCATATTTGCAGGCATGCTTCCTATAGATATAGAAAAGAAATTTCCTGGCAAATGGAAGAATGATGAAGAAGAAGGCGGCAAGAATTTGTACGAAGAAGATTTTCTGAGAGATCAGGTAAAAAGACTGCGCCGAGAAGATACTAAAGTGAGCTATCATAAAATAGTAAACTATAATGATGGTCAAAATCTGGTGAACAATATTCATAACCTACTACAGAACGATTTGAATGTGATTGTTTACAACTTTGTGGATATGCTGAGTCATGCCAGAACGGAGATGGAAGTATTGAAAGAACTGGCGAGCGATGAGGCAAGTTACAGAAGTGTAACGAGAAGCTGGTTTGAGCATAGTGCATTGAATCAGGCACTGAAAAAGATTGCTGATAAAAAGATACGGCTGGTACTGGCAACGGATCATGGTACTATGCGGGTGAAGACGCCTTGTAAGGTGATTGGTGATAGACAAACGACTGCAAACCTTCGCTATAAACATGGCAGAAATCTGGACTATGATACTAAAGATGTGCTGGTATTTAAAGATCCAAAAGAGGCGGGTTTACCGACTCCTGCTTTAAACTCTTCTTTTATTTTTGCTAAGGAAGATAAGTTCCTTTGTTACCCCAACAACTATAATCATTTTGTGAATTACTACAAGAACACTTTTCAGCATGGAGGTATTAGTCTGGAAGAAGTGATAGTACCGGTGATAAAGATGGAGCCTAGGAATTTGTAGGGGTAAATACAAGTTTCAAGTTTCTAGTTACCTGTTGCTGATTAATTTGTGAAATTATGCCATATAGGTTTTGCATTTCTAGTAACTGGTAACTGGCAACCATAAACTAGTAACAAGAAACCAATCTAATTTTGTGGATAATGAATAGTTTATTAAACAAGCTGTTTTTATACCTTTGAAAAGTTATTTTCAAATCAAGACATGAAATACAATCAGACTACACTAAAAAAAATAGAAGATATACTTGGTCAGGCCAACTATGTGGTACGCTATGAAAGAGGTACATTTCAGAGTGGCTGGTGTTTGCTGGAAGATAAAAGAGTGGTAGTTTTGAACAAGTTTATTCAAATGGAAGGTCGTATCAATACCTTGATTGAAATAGTACCGCAACTGGATATTAATTATGACTTACTTACCCATGAAAGTCAGAAGCTTTACGATGAGATAATAGAACAAAACAATCCCGCCAACCTTATTAAAGCAGCTAAAGAAGATTAATCTCTTGTACCGTGAAGCATACATCTACTAAAATTACATTTCTAGGTACCGGCACCAGCAGTGGGGTTCCTATGATAGGGTGTAATTGTGCTGTATGTAGTTCCACAGATTCCAAAGACAATAGACTTAGAAGTAGTATTCTGGTAAATACGGATAACTTTACTTTTGTAATAGACACTACCCCCGATTTCAGGTATCAGATGTTGAGAACCAAAACCAACACCCTGAATGCTGTGGTGTTTACCCACGCACACAAAGATCATATAGCAGGACTGGATGATATAAGGGCCTATAATTATCTGATGAAGGCGCCAATGAATGTGTATGCTAGTGCATTGACAAACGATGCTTTGAAGAAAGATTTTTACTATGCTTTTGCTGAGATAAAATACCCTGGAGTGCCAGAAATAATTCTACACGAAATAGATGAAACGCCCTTTACCATTGGTGGTCTTACTATACAGCCCATATTGGTATGGCACCACAAAATGCCCGTTTACGGTTATCGTTTTAACGACTTTACCTATATCACTGATGCCAACAGAATAGACGATGATCAGAAGGAAAAAATAAAAGGTTCAAAAGTATTGGTGTTGAATGCACTAAGAAGAGAACCACATATCTCACACTTCACCTTACAGCAGGCAATCGATCTGGCCGAAGAGCTTCAAATACCGCAGGTTTACTTCACGCATATCAGCCATCAGTTAGGCTTGCACAAAGAAGTTGAACTGGAACTCCCAAACCATATTCATCTGGCTTATGATGGATTGGTGGTGGAAATATAAGGAGACAGGAGTTAGAAAACAGGAGTCAGGACACACTTACATTTTTTAATAATACAGTTGCAGGTATCTAGTTAAAGGTAACCAGTACCTTTCTGTATTCTCACTACTTCCGATATACTATCATGATTCACGATTTATTTTCACACTCAGGAAGATCCTTATAATTAAACTAATCCTTCCTTCCCCACATTATACAGCTACCTTACCGCTTTATTATATATTTATGAGGCGTAATAATCTATTTAAACAGTACTTCAACTTCTCTAAAAATGAGACCAGAGGAGTGATAGCAATGCTCTGTTTAATTATACTGCTATATATTATTCCCATGTGTGTACCTATTAGAAACGTAACTGCTAATAGAGATCCTATTTTAGAAAAACAGATTCTGGATTTGTTTGAAAGAGAAGACTCCAATTCAATTAAAGTAGATGATAATTTACAGCCATCGGACATTAAGATGTTTGTCTTCGATCCGAATAAAATAGATTCCATATCCTGGAGGCAATTGGGCTTGAGTAATAAGACTACTCATACCATTTTGAACTATCGGAACAAAGGAGGCTGGTTTAAAGATACTGGTGATATTAGAAAGATATGGAGCATTAAAAAAGAAGATGCCGACCGATTAATTCCATTCATTTCTATTGAAGAAAAGATTTATCCAAAGTATCCTAAACCTGAATGGCTTAAGAAAAAAGATGTAATACCGGGATTGAATTCTGTAGATTTAAATTCAGTAGAAGCTGATAAATTGCAAGCCATTCCTGGTATGGAATATCCATTACCCTATACTATTATCAGCTATAAAGAAAAGCTAGGCGGTTACTTATATATTGAACAGGTTAAAGAGGCTAAAGGAATGCAGGATTCTATCTTTACTAAAATAAAAAAGTACCTCACAATAAGCAATGTAACCATTCATAAACTGAATATAAATACAGCAACTGACGATGATCTTTCGCAGCATCCCTATATCATCAGAAACATTGCAAAAGCTATCTTTATTTATAGATTACAACATGGTAACTACAAGAAGATTGAAGATATAAAAAACATCCCCTTTATAAAAGAAGATGCATTTAAAAAGATTGCGCCATATTTATCCGTAACAGACTAAAATTGATAGAAGTACTTAGATAATAAATTAAACAAAAACTAAAGATTAAAAAAAGAAAAACTAAAGAATATAAAACAGCTAATGAGTATATTGTATTCTCCTGACTCCTGTTTTCTAACTCCTATCTCCTCTTACTTTCCTTCGTAGATTGCTCCGGAAGTAGGCGTTTCGTTCAATTGAATTTTACAAAGCTGTGGCACCTGTGGTTTTATCTGATCCCATAGCCATACTGCTAACTTTTCGCAGGTAGGATTTTCTAGTCCTGTCACATCATTAATCAGCTTATGATCTACTTTATCAATGATTGGTTTGATAATTTTCTTTACTACAGCAAAGTCGCTTACCCAACCAAGATGTTCATCCAGACTATCCTCCAGATAAACCGTTAAATGATAGGTATGACCATGAATGTTCTTGCACTTATGACCATCTGGTACATTAGGCAGGAAGTGTGCTGAATCGAAAGTAAACTGTTTGAATATCACCATGAGGCTGCGAAAATAAAGATTGAAAGACGGATGGGCAAATAGTATTTTATTTACGCTATTTAAATCCTATTTCTATATCTAATGCCTGATGTCTATACCAGACTCCTGCTAACATAATTTGTTTATTAACTTTATCGTACAAACAATTAAAACTTCTATCTGCTTCAGTATCCAGTTCAATAAAATCATCAGACCCTCTTACTAATATTTTTTTATTGTTTATAATCATATAAGTAGGCTGATCAATATCTATTATGGCTAATGCAAATTCATCAACTTTAAATTCATGCACATAATTCTTACCTTTCTCCAGTGAAATGTTTAGTTTTAATTTCTTTCCTTTTGTTCCTTCAGAATTCATTTTAAGTAATCCAAATTTTCCATCTGCAAATGAATTCTTTGAAAGGCCATCATCAAATAATAATTCTGTTTTTGAGGGGTGTTTAGAATTTAAATAACATAAATCCATTGAATTATTTTCCTCTTTATAAATAAAGCTGCCCTCTTTATAAAATACTGGTAGATTAAAGTTCTCTACATTATAATCTACGGAAGTTCCACCTTGTATTGTTTCGTTTAAGAAAAACCCAGGAACAAACCAATTATATCCCGATGGAAAATAAATCTTCTTTGTTTTAGCTCCCTTCTCCGTTACTGGTGCTACCAATATATCGCTACCCCACATATACTCATCTTCTATTTTACAAGCTGTTGTGTCTTTAGGGAACTCATAGTATAATGGACGCATCAAAGGTTCGCCATACCTAGCTTGTTTGTATGCAAGAGAATAATTGTAAGGCATCATCGCATACCTGTTTTCTATAATGTTTTTAGCAATATACTTGAAAGGGCTATCTATCAAAGCAGCTTCGCTTGGAAAACTGAATGCAGCTTTTTCTACTTCATATAAAGCCGTTCCGTGTGGTCGGAAGATTGGCGTATAAGCTGCAAACTGTAACCAGCGTATGTAGAGTTCATTATCGCCTTCTCCTCCGGCAAAACCACCTGCATCGCTATGGGCATAAGGAATGCCACTCATGCTCATTCCTAACAGGTTGGTCAATTGTGCTCTAAGGCCTCCCCAGCTTCTGCTTACATCGCCCGTCCATGGGAAAATACTATAGCGCTGACTACCCGCAAAACCAGAACGGTTTAAATGAAATAATCTGGTATCAGGGTATTCTTTTGCATAATGCTCAAACAGATTTTTGTTCCAGTAATGGCCATAAATATTATGTACTTCATCGGCTTTCAGCATTCTGTTTACCCCTAAGTCTTTTGCATTGTGCAACATAGCAGCAGGATGTTTCTCCGGTTCTCCAAGGTCGGTCCACCAGGCAGCAATTCCATTATCTATTTGTTTCTTATAATGATAATTCCATATCCAGTTGCCTGCATCTTTTCTAAAGATATCTATCAATCCACCTACCCCAAAATAGAAGTCTGTTATCATGAATGGTTTGTTGTTGCTATCCTTTGCCAGGTATTGCTCAGAGGCGTTATAAGCCTTGGTGTTTTTCAACATAAACGGTTCTGTAATCAGTACCGTATTGATGTTGTCTTTCTTAAAGTCGGACACCATTTTATTAGGATCAGGCCATTTGGTTTTATTCACCCAATCAAGGTTGCCCATGGTACCTTTAATGCTATCGCCAAACCAAAATAAATCGAAGATGATTGCACTTACCGGAATGTTTGCCCCCTGCATTTTGCCGGCTATATCTTTTACTTGTTTTTCACTGGTATAACCAAATCTGCTCATCAGGTTTCCTAAAGCCCATCTGGGAGGAAGCGGTTGTTTTCCGGTAAGACTTTGATAAGCCGTTAGTATTTCTTTATTATCTTTTCCGGTAATGATATATACGTTTAGCTCGCCACTCATAAAGCCTGCTTCCAGTATATCAGGATTGGTTTTACCTATATCTGCATAACCCTTTGAGGCATTATCGAAGAACAATCCATAACCATTAGAGGAAGTAAAGAATGGTACAGAATAGTTTAAGTTATCTGCCCCTTCGCCATAGCCATACCAGGGGTTGTTGTAGAGATTTAATTTATAGCCTCTTCTGTTGAGTGGTAATGCTCTTTCGCCTCCACCATATATTCTTTCTGTTTTGTTTAATAAGAAAGAAAACCCTCTGAATTCATTGTTCTGATTGGTGCCAACGATTTTTGCATTACCTATTTTTATAGTATCTCCTTTCTTGCTAAAAGGAATAGTAAATATTTTTGAGGGAGATAGAATTACTGCATCCGTAATGTTTTCATTAGTAGTATAATCTTTTGGCTGAAAAGTAAGTTTAAAGATATTCTGACCATAAGCAACAACTGTAACTTTCCCATTCTTATAATTGAAATGTTTAGCAGAATTAGTTGTAGTTGACTGAGCAGATAGATTCGTAACTATCAAACAACATACTATGAAATAGCAGTATATTTTATTCATATAAAACAATTTAATCGGATGTAAAGCTAAGGTTCTGCAAGGAATTGTAAGGGATGATTTTAACATGTATTTAAACCCCGATACTACTGTAGAAATTTATTACCGTTTTTAATCATCCTACCTAAGCTTTTTGAAAAGAAAATAAATACTAAATTAAATCAATTGCCTGATGTTTTATTATTAGTATAGCAATGATCACACTAACATCTCATTTTAGTACATGTAATATTGATTAAAGTTCAGATAAATAACCATGAAATGTTTTTACTTATTTGTAATTACATCAACCTAAAAATCAAAAGACCTCAGTAGATAGATTATTCCAGCGAGGTCTTTTATTTATTAAAATTACATTCTAAAAATTATATATAGTAAGGACTAATTAAAAAGTACACTACCGGTCCAGTAATAGCCACATATAACCATAATGGGAAGGTGATTTTAGCCAGTCTTTTATGTTCCGGAAAGTTGCCAGTTAATGCTCTATAAGCTGTAAATAATATGAAAGGCAGAATAATAGCTGCAAGGAATATATGGGTGAAAAGGATGATTAAGTAAAATACTTTAATAGCTCCAGTGCCACCAAACTTTGTTTCGCCAGCCAGCAAATGATGCGCTATATAACTTACCAGAAAAAGGATAGACAGTACTAGTGCAGACATCATTAGTTTCTTGTGCAACAGATAATTGCCTTTCTTTACCACCATCACAGCAGCTACTAATAATACAGCAATAATAGAATTGATCACTGCATTGATTGCAGCGAATATGTGTACATTAAATCCAAGATCCAACTGTAGTTTAAACTTACTTAGAATGGTTACTGCGGCAAATACCACAAAGGAGAATATGCCTATCAACCATTTTGCCTGCTTATCGTTTTCTTTCATTGTTGCTTGTAACATTGTCTTATCCATTTAGTTTTTTATTTTGAATCATTATTACCACAAATACGGCCACTATTGCTACTATAATTACCCATAGCCATTTTAGTTCCTTAATAGCCTGAAACACTTCGCTCTTTTGCGTTTTATCTTTCTCCAGCATCAATAGGCCTATGTCCTTCGCCATTGTTTTTAGGGAAGAGGAATCCAATCCGCTATAAGGCTCATCCAATCTGCCTCTTACTACAAAGTTTCTATCCAATATTACAAAGCGCGAAGTGTGAGCAAACTCTGGTGTAACGGGTTCTTTACTTAGTTTATCTATCTTCAGTTCTTCGAAGATAAATTTATAAATAGAATCTCTGTTTCCAGTAAGCATCCACCAATTATCCGAATCTACCCCAAAGCGATCAGCAAAAGTTTTTAATACCGTTGCCGAGTCTCTTTCTGGATCTACCGAAATAGAAAGGAATTGAACAATGGAAGTATCGATTTTGTTTCGTGAATCGCCCCCTCTTTGAAAAGATTCCTGCAAAAGTTTCATGCTGCGTGTAATTCGTGGACAGATACTATTGCAATGTGTAAAAAACAAATCTATCACGATAATCTTTCCTTTTATATCATACAGATTTACCGTATCGCCCAATTGATTTATCAAACGGATATTAGCCGTCTTGTGCCAGAAGCTATCCGTCTGCATCTTTCCATTTACCGTTTTGTTTGCAACGCTATCTAAGAAATATTTTTGCGGCATTACAATGGCAGTATCGCTTGCCGACTTCAGCCATAAATAACAGAATAAGGGGATACAGATGGCAATGAGTAAAGCGTATATTGATTTTTTGGACATAATAAATTCTTAATAAAAAAACCACCGCGGGTGCAGTGGTTTTGCGAAAGTATAGTATTATAAATAAGTTCTAAGTAATAAGTTGTAAGTGAAACGATAACGTGATTCGTGAAAATACATCGTGAGTAGTGAGGAATACACTTATTATTAACCTTATATTATTCTCCGGCAGGTTTTGGCTCTACCGCTTTAATTTCTTTTACTGCCTCATGTTCATCTTTTACAGGCGCTTTAATTTCTTTACGATCTCTGAAATGACCATCATAGGTATTTCTAAGATTCTTGTAAGAATTTCCTTCGTATAAGAATGCTATGATGAACCAGATAAATAAAGTTAAAGGAACTGCGGTAGTCATAATCAGGTTCTTTACTTCATGTTTCATGTGCATAAAATAAGCAACAATGTAAAAAGCTTTAGCCAACATAAAAATGATGATGATACCCTTTAAAAAAGTTCTTTTAGATTGTTCGTCCAAAGGAACTCTCATCATATAAAAACCAAGTATAAGTTCTACAATTGTAAAGACGGTAAGAATACCGGTTACTTTCCATATTTCTTTTCTTGCTTCGGCAGCGTGATCTGCGTGTGTAGTATGATCCATTATATATATAATATTTTATTGGTAATTGATTAGATAAGGTAGAAACAAGTGAATACGAATACCCATACAAGATCTACAAAGTGCCAGTACAAGCCAGCCTTTTCAATCATCAGGTAATGACCTCTTTTTTCGAATTGATTAGTTAAAGTCATAATCAACATTACGATATTAATAATCACACCACTAAATACGTGGAATCCGTGGAAACCAGTGATGGTAAAGAAGTAGTTGGTAAAGTTGGTAGATGCAATAGAACCATCTGCATTAGGGAAAGGATTGCGACCCCACCATGCACCTTCGGTGAATAAATGGTGCCACTCCCAAGCCTGACAGCTTAAGAACGCTAGTCCACCAATGATAGTCAGAATAAGATTAGTAACTACGGCTTTCTTTCTCATCTGATGTCCTGCCTGTACTGCCATTACCATGGTTACAGAACTTACTATCAAGATAAAAGTCATGATACTTACAAACACCAATGGAGCATTGGCATGCTCTGCGGCAAAAGGATAACTTTTAAATACTTTATTCGGATCGGGCCATCCTACAGAAGAAAAACGGATAGTACCATAAGAAATAAGGAATGCTCCAAACGTGAAAGCATCACTCATTAAAAAGTACCACATCATTAGTTTTCCGTACTCTACGTTGAAAGGACTTTTACCTCCTCCCCATAATTTATCTGCTGGCGCTGTTGTTGTTGTCGACATTATTATTGCATTAAGAAGTGCGCAAATTTATTGTTTCAGTTGAATTTTCGCAGAATTGTCTAATATTTTTTTCAATTACCTGATAATATGCAGGAAAATGAATAGATAAATCCATAATAAATCTACGAAATGCCAGTATGTAGACAGCATTTCTATACTATTAAGGGTTTCTTTTTCGGCATTCTTAAATACTCTTATTAATAAAAAAAGCAGTCCGCCTACTATATGTACTATATGTAAACCAACAATTACGAGGAAGAAAGAAGCGGAAGGATTGCTCATATTACCTACTAAGGCAATGTGGTTCAGTCCCAGTTCTTTAAAGCCTAAAATCTGTAAAATAATAAATGCCACCCCCAATAAAAAGGTAGCAGTAACTAAAGTCTTGTACTTTGATAATTGTTGCTCTTTAAACGCCTTATACGCCAGATACATAGTAAGGCTACTGGTAAGAATTACTACTGTTGAAATAGTAAACAGCACAGGAAAATCGAATTCAAGGAAGTTTCCCTGATTCTTTTTTACAATATAAGCGCTAGTAAGTGCAGCAAACATCATGCAGATACTGCCAATTGCTACCCATAAAGTAAACTTTAAAGGATTCATTTTGCCACTGTTCTCTGTAGTTATCGTATCCATAATAAGTTTTTTGTTGTAAGTTTAAATAAAAAGTACTTTAATTTTTAATCCTGACGTTGTTATTCTTCTATTATTTCTCCATCAATCTGTATTCATTAGCACATCAGCTAATCAGAGCTGTATTCTCCTGATTCCTGTCTCCTGACTCCCTGTATTAAAAATGTAGTTTATCAAACAATAAAGCCAACAGAATAATAGGCAAATATATATAGCTGCTAAACATTACCCTACGGGCAGCCTTTACGTCCATGGTATTGTACAATCTTACCGATTGCATTACCATAAACAAGTTGCCTACCAGTATAATCCACATACTTACTTGGCCAGTAATATGGTAGTGAGAAGGCAGAAACCCAATAGGAATAAGCAAAACACTATACATGATAGTTTGAATAGCCGTGTATTTGGTAGGACCTTTGTCGGAAGGTAATAGCTTGAATCCTACTCTTGAATAATCGTTGTGAGCCACCCAGGCAATAGCCCAGAAGTGTGGGAACTGCCATAAGAACTGCAATAGAAACAAGGACCATCCCGATAAGTTGGAGAAGGTAGTTTCGTGAACGGTAATGGTACCCCAGGGATTAAAAACGTTGGTTGCAGCCACCCATCCTATAAGGCAGGGAAGTGCTCCCGGAAATCCACCAATGAATACGGCTATAGAGTTCTTTTTCTTCAGCGGCGTATAGATATAGGCATATAAGAATAAGCTGAATAAAGAAATAAGAGCGGAAGTAAAGTTGAAGAAATACCACATCATAGCAGTACCAAGAAAGCCAATAACAGCAGCAAAAGCCAGGGCATGTTGTGCCGTCATTCTGCCTGCAGCCACCGGACGGTTGGCTGTACGTTTCATTTGTACATCGGTATCTTTTTCTACCGCCTGATTAATAGCATTGGCACTGCCGGTAACAAACATACCTGCAATAAACAGTAAGAAAATGTTTTTAACAGAGGAGCTATCCAATACAATATTGGGTGCCAGTAAGTAACATATTACACAGGAAAATACCACCGTAAAGCTCAGTGTGAACTTGGTAAGAATAAAATAATCTTTAATAGAATCTTTGATGCTGATAGATTGGTTTGCCGACATTACGTAATTATAACAGTGGCGGCAAAAGTATGTTTAAAATGCTATTGAAGTTTATGGCAAAGGAAGAAATAAAAGCGTTCTACTTTCAGTATCTAATTCCTTATATCTTTTTTTGACATTTATCTTCTCCTATTTGTTAATTAGTTTTATGGACATTTATCCTCTATTTACGTTTGATAATTCCGGGAATCCAATAGGGGTGTTTTTGCCAATAGAAGAATGGAAGGAAATATCTACCAAACTAGAGATTGATATTCCTGACTGGCAGAAAGATAAGGTGTTGCAAGAAAAACAAAAGGTAAAAGATAACCTCTCTTTACTTAAAGACTGGGATGCTATAAAATTGCCATTAACACAAATAGCTTTTTAATATTATATAAACCTATAATAAAATGTGTTGAGCAATTGAAGATATAGTATTTTCAATTGAAGACCAACGTCTGGAGATAGATCCTATACGTTTTGTGTTTGAAGAATAGTGTCTGGGTATTTATGTTATATGATTTCTGTTTGGCGCTATACTGATAGCGTTTGAAGCATAACGTAGGGCAAAAAATCATTTACTCATATAGCTTTAGAATATACTCCTGGAGTTTTAAGGCTATCATCTGGAGAAAAATGGCATACTCCACTGGATTTAGCCTCTACTTCGGGAGATTGAAAGTGAACAGCATAGGAAAGGCAAGGAGGCAAGAGTAATACAAATTAAATAAAGACTTCTAAACCCTATATACGTTGTTGATTTTGAATTGTTGAATGTGTCCATTGTAATTTATTTGATGAGGTATAAACGTTTAAAGCGTTTAATGTTTAATACGTTTAACGGAATACATCGTTCTT
>Ga0208259_1000096_pt1 | contig 33797 bp, 23 predicted proteins | sample CryBogCBH22May08_FD_184618 | JGI IMG/M metagenome (GOLD analysis project Ga0208259, IMG submission 184618) | Freshwater microbial communities from Crystal Bog, Wisconsin, USA - CBH22May08 (SPAdes) | ecosystem: Environmental > Aquatic > Freshwater > Lake | place: Crystal Bog, Wisconsin, USA... | reverse complement strand
ATTAATATACTACAAATTTTATTAATAGTATTTATAAAGCAACTTGTCGGTTCCTACCGACAAGTTGCTTTTTTATTGATATAATGGTAACTCCTGCGTTTTATTACCTGCTATTAAATCGGCTTTATAAAACCAGTATTTTATTGTAGACTATTATTGTAAATGGTTATTATAATGCTGCAATATTCTTTTTGTATACTATAAAGTATATAAACCATGTAACTGATAAACGTATTTTTAGCTTTTCACTTTCTTCAATTCTCTTACTTTAGCACTTTGCTATTTACAATATGGGTATTATTCAAAAGCAGGGGGTAAAATCATCTCTTTATATTATTCTAGGGTTTGTAATAGGAGCAGTCAATCTCATGATTCTATCCACTGCCTTTCTTACACAATCCCAAATTGGTATTACCCGCGCCCTTATTGATTCATCAACTACTTTAGTTGCTTTTTGTTCTTTAGGAACTATTAATGTTGTTTATAAATTCTATCCTTACTATCGTGATCATCTGGATGTAAAAAAGAACGACTTACCGTTCCTTACTGCATTCATAAGCTTAATAGGCTTTTGCCTGGTATCCCTATGTTGTTTTATTTTTAAAGATTTTATAATTCGTAAGTTGGGAAAATCGCCCGAGTTTGCCAATTACTTCTTTAATATCTTCCCTTATACCTTCTTACTTCTCGTATTCCTCCTACTAGAAGCCTACATGTGGGCACAGCACCGATCGGCTACAACCAACTTTCTTCGCGAAACTTTTGTACGTATAGTTACTACCATATTATTGCTGTTGCTGGGCTATCGTTTTATCAACTTCAATACCTTTATGAAGGGGTTCAGTTTGCTATATTTAATCCCTGTTATTATTATCATTGCAATGCTTCTCCGTTCTGGTAAATGGCGATTCAATATCATAAAACCTTCCAAGGTTACCAGACGACTTAAAAAGAAAATGTTTGTTTTTGGATCCTTTGTTTTAGGAGCTCATTTCCTAAATGTACTGGCACGCACCAACGATACTTTTTTAATTGTAGGTTTAAACGGTTTGAAAGATTTAGGGGTATTTTCTATTGCTTTATATATTACGGCCATCATGGATATACCGCAAAGAAGCCTCGGTATTGCTATTCCTTTATTATCGCAGGCTTGGAAGGATAAGGATATGAACAACATTACTAACATTTACGCCAAAAGTGTATCCAACCTGTTGGTAGTGGGGTTGGCCATGTTTGGGTTAATATGGCTAAATATTCATAACCTCTCCTATTTTCTTACCCATGTAATGTCCAAAGAAAAACAGGATTGGAGTATGATAGAACCGGTGGTATTTATACTGGGGATAGCCAAAGTAATTGATTTAGGAACAGGTGTAAATGGCAGTATTATTTCCACTTCCAACCTTTGGCGATTCGATTTTTTTACCAACGTTTTTTATACCATACTATCTATTCCTTTAAATTATTTTTTAATACGCTATTTTGGATTGCCCGGACTTGCATTATCCAATCTGGCAGCCTTAATTTTATTCAATAGTGTACGTTACTGGTTTTTGTACCATAAGTACAACTTGCAACCATACAATTTCAATCACCTTAAATTGTTGCTTATTACTACTACTATTTATTGTTTAATTTATTTTATTCCTCGACTAGCCAATATTTATATAGATACAGCTATTAGATCCTGCATTTTTGGCAGCTTGTTTTTAATTGCAATTTATAGGATAAATGTTGCACCCGATATTATAAAGATGATTAATAAAAGGCTTCCTTTTTTAGGGAAATTAAACGCTAATGTTTAATTAACAATCCCTTTTATCACTTTCTCTTGCCCAATTACTAGTAGTAAAAGCGCTATTACCAGTCCAATTTGCCCAAGCCGATGTAGTAACTGCCCTATTACCAGCCCGTTGAGCCCTTGCCGGTGTAGTAAATGCCCTATTACCAGTCCGTTGTGCCCTTGCCGATATAGTAACTGCCCTATTACCAGACCGCCGTGACCTTGCCGGTGTAGTAACTGCCCTATTACTTCACCGGCAAGGCCAAGAGAGTGAAGTAAAAGGGCAGATGAGAGTAGTAAAACCAATAGGTTATCTTGTTCTCGAACTTTTGAGGGTAGTTAAAGAACAATTGCTTTTAGTAAAAATAGTTTTTGATTAAACAACAGCATTAGCAAGAAACAATCAATTGCAATTAGCTAATTATTTCCTTCTTTTTTCCAGTGAAGCTTTTTCCCTATCGAAAATACTTTGTCAGTAAATACTATGTCGGTAAGTTCTATGACCCATATATGTCCTCCCATTGCTCTGGCAAATGGATATTTAGAGTAATACACTTTTTCTGCTTCTTCCTCTAAATGACCATCAGGAGAAATAAATATGCCTTTAAACTGTATACCTTGTGTAATCCCTTTCTTAAGGACATCGGGCAAAATAGTACCCGCAACAAAGCTATGTTTTTGTGATAATACAATATGATTTGTAGATGGATCAGATTTAAAAACTACGGCATTCCATCCTTCATGGTAGGCATAAAAACAAGAAGCACAATGAGGATAAAACTCATCGAAACTAGCCATACTCAAAACTGTTTGCAGGGAAATGAATTTCGTGATAGAACTGTCGGGAACTTGCTGGAAAACTGTTGTTTCGGTCATAATGTTTATAAATAGTTATTAAAAATAATAACCACCATTATACTAACCATTGCAATTGGAAGTTGCAAAAGTAATGGTATTAAGGGCTCCTGCTTTTTAATTTGTTTAATGTTTTGCCAAATATTCACCACAAATAATTCGTGCAACTTGCAATTAAAATGTTTACTGCACATGCTATCCCCATAGTAGAATTTGTAAAAATAAATGTTTCATTTAACCCTAATTTCGCAGCCTATTTAATATCATTATATATGAGCTTATTCAGCAGTCAGTCTACAGAATTTCAACATCGTCACATAGGGCCCAATCCAACCGATACACAAGCTATGCTGGATACAACAGGCCACCAATCACTGGAGGAACTAATTGAATTAACGATACCGGAATCAATAAGAATTAATCATGAAATGAATATTCCTGATGCTATCAACGAATATCAGTATCTGAACCATATAAGGGAGGTTGCTTCTGAAAACAAAGTACTTAAAACCTATATTGGACAAGGTTATTACAATACTATTACCCCTAGTGTAATACTTAGAAATGTATTTGAAAACCCAGGATGGTATACTCAATACACCCCTTATCAGGCCGAGATTTCGCAGGGAAGACTAGAGAGTTTATTGAACTTTCAAACCATGGTGGCCGACCTTACCGGTTTACCAATAGCAAATGCTTCTTTATTAGACGAAGGAACTGCTGCAGCAGAAGCAATGGCTATGCTGTATCACCAAGTAAATAAATCGGACGATGCTATCAGAAGTAAATTCTTTGTGGACGAGTCAGTATTTCCGCAAACAAAAGCAGTATTGGTTACCCGTGCTTTAGCAATTGATATAGAGATTGTATTTGGTCATTACGACAGTATTCATATCAACGAAGACTACTTTGGTGCATTGGTACAATATCCCAATAATAATGGTAGTATAGAAGACTATAGTGCATTTACAGACAAAGCACATCAGCAAGGATGTTATGTAGTATTTGCTACCGATTTAATGGCGCTTGCATTGCTAAAATCTCCAGGAGAATTAGGGGCAGATGTAGCCATTGGTAACTCACAAAGATTTGGGGTTCCATTAGGCTTTGGTGGACCACATGCCGCATTCTTTGCTACTAAGGACGAATTTAAAAGATCGCTGCCAGGAAGAATCATAGGCGTAAGTATAGATGCACAAGGCAATCCTGCACTGCGTATGGCTTTGCAAACTCGTGAGCAACATATAAAAAGAGAAAAAGCAACGTCTAATATTTGCACCGCACAAGCATTATTAGCCAATATGGCAGCTATGTATGCTGTATATCATGGAGCAGAAGGCATAAAAGAAATTGCTACCAGAATTGCTACTTTAACGCAGCAATTGTCCGATACACTTGCCGAGCTTGGTTATCACAATTTAAACTCTTTCTATTTCGATACCATTAAGATACAATGTGATACAGAAGCATTGAAAGAAATATCCGAGAAACACAATATAAATTTCCGCTATTTTGATGACCGTCATATAGGGATATCTATCGATGAAACGACCTCCAGAAAAGACATTGTAGATATTGCTTTTGTGTTTGCAGAATTAGCCGAAAATAAGGATACTTTAGTGGTATCTTTTGAGGAAGATACCAACTTAGTTTCTATTCCTGAATATGCCATAAGAACAACGCCTTATCTTACCCATAAAATATTCAATACGTATCATAGCGAAAGCCAGATGATGCGGTATATGAAATACCTGGAGAACAAGGATTTATCGTTAAATACGAGCATGATATCGCTGGGAAGCTGTACCATGAAATTGAATGCAGCTAGCGAAATGATTCCATTAAGCTGGCCTGAGTTTAGTAGCATACATCCATTTGTACCAGCAGCACAAACCAAGGGATATCAACTGATAATAGATCAGTTATCAGATTACTTATGTGCCATTACAGGCTTTGATGCCTGCAGCCTGCAACCCAATAGTGGCGCACAAGGCGAGTATGCTGGCTTAATGACTATCAAAAACTATCATGCTGCCAATGGCGATAAACAAAGAGATATTGTATTAATCCCTATTTCGGCCCATGGTACTAATCCTGCAAGCGCTATTATGGCAGGCTTGAAAGTAGTAGTAGTAAAGAGCGATGCTGATGGACATATAGATGTGGAAGATTTGAAAGCAAAAGCGGTTCAATACAAAGAAACATTATCTTGTCTGATGGTTACTTATCCTTCTACACATGGTGTGTTTGAAGAAAGTATAAAAGAAGTTTGTCAGACAATACACGATCATGGTGGCTTAGTATATATGGATGGGGCGAACATGAATGCGCAGGTAGGACTAACATCACCAGCTACAATTGGTGCAGATGTTTGTCACCTTAATTTACATAAAACATTTTCTATTCCGCATGGTGGTGGTGGCCCGGGCATGGGACCTATCTGTGTGGCAGCAAATCTTGCTCCTTATTTACCGTCTCATACTATTTTTCATGTTGACTCCAACAATTTTAAACAGTATAATACTGGAGCGGTTTCGGCAGCACCTTATGGTAGTGCCAGTATACTACTAATAAGTTATGCATACATAAAGATGCTTGGAGCAGAAGGCATTACTAATGCCACTAAGTATGCCATATTGAATGCTAATTATATGAAGGCCAGACTGGAGCGTTTTTACAGCATTCTATATACTGGCCATAACAATACAGCGGCACATGAATTCATCATTGATTTAAGACCATTTAAAGCCTCTGCAGGCATAGAAGCCGAAGATGTAGCAAAAAGACTGATGGACTATGGATTTCACGCTCCTACCCTTAGTTTTCCGGTAGCCGGAACTATTATGATAGAACCAACCGAAAGTGAAGATAAAGCAGAGCTAGATAGATTCTGCGATGCTTTGATAGCAATACATGGAGAAATAAAAAGAATAGAGTTAGGTGAGTTGGACAAAACAGATAACCCATTGAAAAATGCGCCACATACCCAACAGGTAATTTGTGGTGACGAATGGAATCATAGCTACTCCAGAACAGAAGCGGCATTCCCAATAGGCTATCTTTCTGTTCAAAAGTTCTGGCCATCGATAGGTAGGATTAATAATACGTTTGGTGACAGAAATCTGGTTTGTACCTGCACTCCTACTGAAGCCTACGCTTAGAATACTATTTTGATAATGTGAAAATGCGACAACTTAATAATGAATACAAAGATTTATTATTAAGTTGTCGCATTTTCTTTTTGTAGGTTTGTAATAAAGCTGGCAATTTATATTGAACTTTCATAAACAATTAATGCTGGGCATAAAAAAAGCGTTCTGAATCAGAACGCTTTTTTTGTTGGGTTACCAGGATTCGAACCTAGACAGACAGAACCAAAAACTGTAGTGCTACCATTACACAATAACCCAATCCTTTATTTACGGGTTGCAAAAATAATGGTACAGGATATTCCAACCAAATAGTTTTTATATTTTCTTTGAATTAACTAACCACAACTTTCGCAAACTCTTTACCATAAAGGCTTTCAAAGAATTAATTCTTTCTAACAACCCACTTAATCATCTCTTTCCAGGTTATTTTTTTGCCATACATTAGTATTCCAGTCCTATAAATCTTGCCTGCAATCCAGGTTGTACCAAGGAAACCAGCAATGAGCAAAATAGCACTTAATCCAAGTTGCCAGTAAGGAACAGTATCGGGAACGCCGTAAGCTATACGAGCCATCATTACTATAGGAGATGTGAGTGGGAATATACTACCAAAAACTGCCAGCGCACTGGTAGGTTCATTCACCGCTTTTGTCATAATAACTATTGCGAATATAATGGGCATCATTATAGGCAACATCAAGCTTTGCGCATCCTGAGGATCTTCGTTTACTGCACTGCCCACTGCTGCAAACATAGAGGAATATAAAAGGTATCCTCCAAGGAAATAGAACACAAAGCAGCCAATTATCATTGGAATATTTACTTGTTTAAATCCATCCAATATGGCACCTATTCCCCCATGATCCTGAATTTGTTTTGCGGCTTGTACGCCAACAGGTTGAATAGCAACCTGAGAAGCATGGTGCATTAGTTCCGGGAATAATATAGGTAACAATATCATTTGTAACCCTATTACTAGGACTATCCATATTATAAATTGTAAGATACCCACTGCACCTATACCTGTAATCTTACCCATCATTAGCTGGAAAGGTTTTACACTACTTACAATCACTTCGGCGATCCTACTGGTTTTTTCTTCCATCACACCTCTCATAACCATACTACCATATATAAATAGTAACATATAAATAAGCATAGCCGATGCAAATCCTACCCCATAACTAATACCTACTTTGGTAGCAGTATCTTCTTGTCCGCTTATGTTAGCGAACTTTATTTTATTTCCATTCTGAATACTGTCCAATTCGCTTTGAGATACGTTTAAGGACAATAGTCTTTGTTGTTCAAGAATCTTCTCGAACTTCCCCTGAATCTTTTCTCTGGTCATTATACCTAAAGACTTACCAGAACTAAGTTGTAAGGTATCTTTCCCATTAGGATTAAAGGATTGTGGGATAACAAGGTACCCATCAAACTTCTTTAACTCAACCAGCTCATTCAACTGCGGGGTAGTTAGCGCATTACCTACCAGCTTATATTCTATTTCATCGTCCTGCTGGAATTTACCGTTGAATATATTAGCTTTATCTACAATGGCAATCTTAGTATTGTTGCCCGTCTTAACCTGAAAATAAATCATCAGGGCATAAAACCCAAAGATTAATAAAGGCAATAAAATGGTAGTTAATAAAAAGGTCTTTTTCTGAACTCTTGTTAGAAATTCTCTTTGTGCTATAAGGTATATCTTATTCATTGTTTCAAAGTAAAAAGTAAAAAATAAAAAGTAAAAATAAAGGTCAGACAGTTTGGAATGCTCTAGTGGTAGCCTTGGTTTCTTCTACCAGCTTAATGAATATTTCGTTCAGAGAAGGCAATATTTCATTGAAAGATTCTACCATTAATCCTTGTTTAATAAAATGCAAAAGAATATCATTGCTGGAGACTCCCGAATTCATCTGAAGTGTTAACCGCTCTTTGTCCTGCCCTATTATTTTAAATAGGTCATTGGAATACCCCGTATCGACAGATCTGTTTAATTTAATGCTAAATTTATTTTCCTTAAAGTCCTGCTTAATACTTGATACTGTACCATCGAGTATTTTCTTACCCAGATTAATCAATACTATGTGATTGCAGATTTCTTCCACCTGTTCCATTCTATGGGTACTGAATATAATGGAACTTCCTTGCTTAGCTAGCTCATGTATTTCATCCTTAATCAGGTTTGCATTTAAAGGATCGAGACCACTAAAAGGCTCATCAAGGATAATCAGTTTAGGTTGGTGTAAGACCGTAATAACGAACTGCAATTTCTGGCTCATTCCTTTACTAAGGTCTTCTACTTTTTTGTTCCACCAGCTTTCCATTTCCAGCCTTCTAAACCAGTATTTAATCCTAGTTAAGGCATCGCTTTTACTAAGGCCTTTTAGCTGCGCAAGGTACATAGCATGATCACCAATCTTCATCTTCTTATATAAGCCCCTTTCTTCGGGCATATAACCTATATTTTGGATATCGTTTAATGGATCAAAAGGCTTTCCATCCAACAATACGCTTCCAGTGTCAGGATAGATGATACCGGTTATCATTCTTAATAAGGTAGTTTTTCCAGCACCATTGGGCCCAAGTAAACCAAAGATGCTGCCTTCTTCTACGTTGAAGCTGATATCATCCACCGCTTTTTGTGTAGCGTAATGCTTCTTAAGGTTGTGTAATTCTAAAATGTTTTTCATTCATTTCTATTTGATGCAATTATAAACATAAATTATGTAGCCTAATAATTTAAATGATTAGCGGATTATTAAATATTCAAGCGGATTTATTTAATGAATGTTCATAATTCCATTAAAGGTATATAGAGCTATAGAAGATTGATTATAAGTATAAAAAAACGCTTCCCCAAACTAATGGAGAAGCGCCTCTGTTTTTGCACTTTTCTGGTTTAAAGTGTCACACCGCTTTTGAAGATAGCAATTTCTCTAAACCCTGATTTCTCATGATTCGCTTTTTCGCCACTTGCTACTCTTATTACTTTATCTACCAATTCGTCGAGACCCTGATCGAAAGATTTGTCTTCTACTAAAGGACCTGCATTATAATCGATCCAATGCGGTTTGTTTTTAGCCAGTTCAGAATTAGTAGCGATTTTTAATGTTGGAATGAAACTACCAAATGGAGTTCCTCTACCCGAAGTAAACAATACAATGTGACAACCGGAAGCTCCTAAAGCAGTGGTTGAAACAAGATCGTTACCCGGAGAACTTAACAGGTTAAGTCCTTTTGTTTTTAAACGCTCACCATACTTCAGTACATCTACCACCGTTGCAATACCACCCTTCTGCGTACAACCCAATGATTTATCTTCTAAAGTAGAAATACCACCCGCTTTATTACCTGGAGATGGATTCTCGTAGATAGGCTGTTTAAGATCTATGAAATATTGTTTAAAGTCGTTGATTAAGTGTACTGTTTTTTCAAATACTTCCTGATTGGTACATCTGTTCATTAAGATCGTTTCAGCACCAAACATTTCAGGTACTTCGGTCAAGGTAGTAGTACCGCCTTGCGCAATCAGAAAATCGGAGAAATACCCTACCAATGGATTAGCAGTAATACCCGATAAACCATCGGAACCACCACATTTTAATCCCACTTTTAATTCTGACAATGGAATAGGTTCTCTTTTATCTTCTTTTACTACTGCGTAAATATCTTTTAGTAAAGCAATTGCATCATGCACTTCATCCTGCACTCTTTGAGTAGAAAGGAATTTTACTCTTCTCTTATCAAAGGAACCAAGACCTTGTTCGAATTCATCAATTTTGTTGTTCTCACAACCAAGACCTAAAATTAAAACACCACCTGCATTTGGATGTAAAGCAATATCAGAAAGAATAGTTTTGGTATTCTGATGATCGTCGCCTAATTGAGAGCAACCGTAATTGTGTTTAAACACTTCTATATCAACCTCTAATACTCCACCAAGCTCTGCTTTAAATTCGCGAATGATTTGTTCTGCAATACCATTCACACAACCTACAGTAGGCACGATCCAGATTTCGTTGCGGATACCAACTTCGCCATTAGCACGACGGTAGCCCAGGAAAGTTAAATGTTTATTCTGGTGGGGTAGTGTAGCGAAAGAGGGGGAATAAGTATAATCCATTACTTCGCCCAGCTTAGTTTTCACATTCTGAACGTGTACATGTTCTCCTTTTTTAATAGCTGTATAAGCTACGGCAATAGGATAGCCATACTTAATGATATCTTCTCCGATATTGATATCTCTTAATGCAATTTTATGACCACGCTCAATATCATTTACCAGCGTAATACTATCGTTATCCACCACAATAGTTTCACCAGCGCTGAAGTTGCGCAATGCAATAACTACGTTATCATTTGCATTTATCTTAATTAATTCCTTCATATTCTAATTATTAAAGTCTTATACTAAACTTTCCAATGCACTTTGCATTCCTTTGTTAATAATATTGGTAAGGTGAGCAGTTACCGCATCATTTAATCCTGCAACTGTATTTAAATCAAACTTCCAGTTTTTATCATAAGCTAATACTTCTGTAACAACTGCTTTCAAAGAAGCATCGGTTCCGTCGTATTTGCTCCATGCATCATTCAATAAAGAAATCAATGCAGCATCATCATTTATAGCAATATCTGCTTCTCCCCTCTTTCCTTTGTAGAAAGCAATTGTAGCTGCTAAAGAGAAAGTAAGTCTTTGTGGAATTGAATTCTTACGTTTAATAAATTCCAGGATGGAAGGCAGTACTCTTGTTTCAAACTTAGCCCAAGAGTTCAGTGAGATAGACATAAGAAGGTGCTTGATGAATGGATTTCTAAAACGTACTAACACCTCGCCTGCAAATTTCTCCAGTTCTTCTTTAGATAAGTCCAGTGTAGGAATAATTTCTTCGAAGATTGCATCATTCAGAAATTTACCCAACACAGGATGTTCAACTGATTCTCTTACTGTATCGATACCATATAAATATGCTACAGGAACCAAAGCAGTATGAGCACCATTCAGAATTCTTACTTTACGAGTTTTATAAGGAGTAATATCCTTTACATATAATACATCAAGACCAATAGAAGGAAAAGGTAGTTCTTTCTCCAGTTCTTCATTTGCCTGAATAACCCAAAGATGAAAGTGTTCGCCCTCTACTACTTGTCTGTCTTCATAACCAAGCTCAGCAGTAATTTCTTCAATTCTTTCTCTTGGATATCCAGGAACAATTCTATCTACCAATGTATTACTAAAAGTACAAGCTTCGTTTAACCAGGTAATAAAAGCAGCACTATAGCCCCATTTAGTAGAAAGTTTAAGAATATATTCTTTTAAGTGATCCGCATTTTTATCAATTAACTCACAAGGGATAATGTGCATTCCTTTAGAATTATCACCATTAAAAAAGCTGAATCTATGATGTAACCATACCGCTAATTTAGCTGGATATGAATTAGGAGGTGTAGCACCCGGAGTATCATTATCATCATAAGCAATACCGGCTTCGGTAGTATTGGAAATAACGAAACGCATGGTTGGATTTTCAGCAGTAGCTAAATAACCAGCAAAGTCTTCGTAAGCATTAATGCCTCTACTGATTATATTAATTGTTTCATGGGTACTCAAAGCAGCACCATCTTTCAAACCACGCATATAAAGCGTGTATAATCCATCCTGATCGTTTAGCATTTGTACCATTCCTTTATCAATCGGTTGTACAACAACAACAGAACCATTAAAGTCTGTCTTTTTGTTCAATTCATTGAACATCCAATCAACAAAACAACGTAGGAAATTACCTTCTCCGAATTGTAAAACTCTTTCAGGGAATTGACGATAAGCAGGGTATACTTCTTTATTTAATAACATACAGCAACAATTTTGAGACTCAAAGTACAAGTTATTTTTTTTGACTAACAAGTTTAAGGGCTTGTATTTGCTTACTTTTTTACGCTATCGTTTGCGGGAACGGCTGAGAAATGTCTTTTAAGACACAAAAAAAGCATTTTGAGAATATTTTACTCAAAATGCTACCTTTTTTCAATTCAAACCAATTCTAAAAATATAGAGAAAAGGTGAATTGACTTTCCAAATAAAAAACAATAAATCAGCTTCAATAAATATTAATACCTAAACACTAAAACTAGTACCGCATCCACAGGTTTTAGATGCATTGGGATTAATAAAGGTAAAACCACGACTATTTAGTCCACCAGACCAGTCGATAGTCATCCCGTATAAATATAAGCCATGGCTTTTGTTCATTATAAAGCTTAGTCCTTCAAAGTCGTACTCTTCGTCTTCTGCCGTTTTTTCTTCAAACCCAAGTATGTAGGTCATCCCGCTACAACCACCACCCTTTACTCCTATTCTCAAAGATTTTGATGCATCGAACCCTTCTTCATTTTTCAGTCTTATTAATTCTGTTAATGCAGATTGGGTGAAAGAAACCGGCGCTATTGCTTGTACCATGAAATAAATCTTTTGCGCAAAAGTAACTCCTCTTAATACTAAATTTGTTTACTATACTCAAATTATCTGTTCTCGAAAGTCAGGAGCATGCAATTTATCCCTGTATTTTGCAAACCTAAATACATTGTACATGAGCCAGAAATATTTAATAACACTACAAGTGTTTATTGCATTTAGTTGTCTTTCTTTTTTGGTGTTGCCTTCCCGAAAAGTAAAGATTTACCTAATTGGAGATTCCACAATTTCTATTAAAGAAACCAAAGCTTATCCTGAGACCGGATGGGGGATGCCTTTTGTTTATTTCTTTGATTCCACTGTTACTGTTGACAACAGGGCTAAAAATGGCAGAAGTACTAAAACATTCATATCAGAAAACAGGTGGACACCAGTAGCTGACAGCTTACATGAAGGGGATTATGTTTTTATTCAGTTTGGACACAATGATGAGGCGAAAGAAAAAACAGATCGATATACCCCACCTGAAGAATATAAAGCTAACCTAGTCAAGTTTATTACAGAGACCAGGAATAAAAAGGCTATTCCAATTTTAATAACCCCAGTAAGTCGACGTAATTTTGATAGTGTAGGCATTATTAAAGAAACCCATTTAATATACTCTGCATTGGTTAAAGAAGTTGGGTTAAGCACTAATACTGCTGTAATTGACTTAGATGCAAAAAGTAGAAAACTATATCAGGAATTTGGAAAAGAAAACTCTAAACTCCTGTTTAATTGGTTGGAATTAGGAGAACACCCAAATTACCCTCAGGGAAAACAAGACAATACTCATTTTAATGAATTAGGTGCCAGAAAGGTAGCAGAACTAGTACTAATAGGGATAAAAGAGCTGCATCTTGAACTGGAAAACAGGTTGATAAAAAAGTCGTAACAAAAGGGTAACTTGACGAATTTCTACTAAACCACTACATTTGTTGACTTAATTAATGAATTAAAGAACAATATGCAACAACCAACTTTAGTAATTTTAGCTGCAGGTATGGCTAGCAGGTATGGAAGTATGAAACAGGTACAGTCGTTTGGGCCATCTGGTGAAACCATCATGGAATATTCAATTTATGATGCCATAAAAGCTGGATTTGGAAAAGTAGCATTCATTATCAGAAAAGAGTTTGCAGATGCTTTTAAAGCTCAGATTGAACCAAAGATTAAAGGCAAAATAGAAATTGAATATGTTTTCCAGGAACTAACTGCCTATATGGGCAATCATACTCTTCCTGAAGACAGAGTAAAACCGTGGGGAACCGCACATGCTGTATTATGTTGCAAAGAACTGGTAAAAGGTCCTTTTGCTGTAATTAACGCTGATGATTTTTATGGTAGAGATGCTTTCAATAAAGCCTATCAGTTTCTTACCACTCAATGTAATGAAACTACCTACGGAATAATTGGATATAAGTTAAGAAATACTTTAAGTGAGAATGGCAGTGTTAGTAGAGGTGTTTGCGAAGTGGATGCATACTCGAATTTAGTAGAAGTAAATGAACGTACTAAAATATTTCGTAACACTACAAATGAAATAGTTTTCGAAGATATTAGTGGAATTCACCCGATCAATGGTTCCAAATTTGTAAGTATGAACCTTATGTGCTTTGCTCCTAATTTTATTGATCTTAGCGAAAAGCTTTTCGATGCTTTCTTAGATAGAAACATAAGAGATTATAAGTCAGAATTTTATCTTCCTTTTGTTTTGAATCATTTCATTACTCATAATATGGGTGATGTGAAAGTAGTACCTACTGACTCGCAATGGTTCGGTGTAACTTATAAAGAAGATGCCCCAAGTGTAAAAGCTAGTGTAAAAAATTTAGTTACAACTGGTATTTACCCAACCAATTTGTGGGGATAATTTCAACAGATTAATAATAAGTTGTAATTAATACAAATCTATAAAAAGCTTTCCTATGATTTCTTCACTGTAGGAAAGCTTTGCTTTCTGAGCTATCTCTTCTTTTGAATAGTAAGAATAGTTCTTCATTAATACTGATAAAGAATGGGATAACACTTCTATATTTTCAGTAGGAACTAAAATTCCATTTTCATTATTTACAGCTTCATGAATGCCACCTACATCAGATGCAATAACAGGTATACCACAGCATAATGCTTCGGCTATAACACAAGGGAAGTTCTCGTGTTTGCTAAACATTATAAAAGCATCGGCTGCTTTCATTTCAGCAGCAACTTCTTCGTAAGTAAGTTCTCCAATCAAGAATATCTTACTCTCTAGTTTAATATCTTTTACCAATTTAATGATGGACTCGTTGGGTGGCCCTATCAATCTTAATTGCCAGTTAGTATTTGTATCATTTAAACGAGCAAATGCTTGTATTATTCCTTCTACATTTTTCAACTTATACATGGAAGAAACATGTATCCATATAAATGGATCTGATATTCCATTTCCTTTTTTAGTTGGGTAAAACAATTCAGTCTGTACTACATTATGGATCACCTCCACCTTAGGAAGCTGGAATATATTTTTGATTAATTGTCCAATGGTATCCGATACACAAGTAACCTTTACCGCTTCTTTAAAAACTTTTTCGGTGTTCCTTTTAAAGTAACTTGATCTGTTGTAATAATTATCAATTGCTGCAGAATCGTACATAGAAGAATGTTCAGTAACCATAAAAGGAATACCGTATTTCTTCTTCATCCAAACCGCCAGGATACCAGCTTTCATGGGTGTATGCACATGAACTATATCCGGCTTCCCTTTTTCTTGCATGTATTGTATCAATATCTTCTTATAAAAGGCTAAATAACGAAGATTATACAGCACCTTATTAATCAAAGAAATCCTAAATGGGTTATGGTGAAAAGAATAACTATATTCTGTTAGTTTACCTTGTTTTGTAATAGTACTACTACTATTAGTAGCGATATCTATTCCAGCTTGTGCAACATGAATTACATCAACAGCAGTATATAAAGCAAGTGCTCTTGCATGACGTTGCACAAAATCGCCATTGGTATGCTCGTATTCTCCCGGATACCAACTTGCTAACCACAATATTTTCTTATTACTCATTATCTCTTCCACAGCATTCTTATTAACCAGCTCCAGTCAGCTTTATTCCATTTAATAAACTCCATCCAGCTATATGATTCATGTTTCCTGAATTGCCAAATAGCATAACCATAATTTATGCTATATCCAATGGTACTTACAGAAGCAGCTATTCCTATACTGTAATGCTTTAGCATTATAATATTTCCAAGCAAAACAACCATCAAAGCAATTGATGCACCAATCAGATTTTGTTTCACCTTCCCTTTTCCTCCAAAGTAAGCAGCTATCAAAGTAAGATTACAAAGAGAAAAAATACCTGGCAGCAATAATAACATTGGCCAGTACATTGTATTAAAACTAGCCCCAAACAAGAATATAAACAATGTATTACCTAACAACAAAGTCAATATCACAATAAGCATAAAAAGCTGTAATAATATTCTAGATAACGATTTAATGGCTGCCACTATTCCATCTGCATTATTTCCAGTTGCAGTCTGTGGAAAAATGGCACTTGCAATTATCTGAGGTATAATTAAGCCCATCTGTCCAAGCTTTGATGCCTGAATATAGTTCCCCAAATCATTGGCAGTACAATTTGCTTTTACAAACCAGAAATCTATTCTGTATACTAAAAAGAAAATAAGGTTAGCAAGAAAACAAGTTAGTGCGAATTTGAAAACCTTATTCAAATCAGCCTTTGAAGGCTTAATCAATGTCTTTCTAGATAAAGTTGAATACTTATAAATCGTTAATAACAACAAACCTTGGGAAAAATTATAAACGAAATAAGAACGAATTAGCAGTTCTTTATTTTGGACACTATAATGTATATAAAATATTATAGCAAAGAATAGTACATTCAATAAAGCCATAGCCACATTAGGTAGATAATAATCGCCTTTGCTATAGAACAAAGCAAGACTATAATTGGTTAATAATATCCCCAAAGTATACATACAACCATATTGTGTATATAAGAAAGATAGATAATTATCGTAATGTTCGAAGCTTGAAAAGTAATACGGTAGGATAAAATATAATACAAAAGTAATTGCAACAGACCAGAAAATGCCTATTGGCAACAGTTTTCTATCTTCTATGGCATTAGAAGAAGCATAGTAGGTAAACGCACTTTCGAGACTTAGTCCAAACACTACTACCACTAAAGAGAAAATGGTAGAGAAATAAAATAACATACCGCTACCAGAAGCCAGTAAAAAGCGAGACAACACTACATTGGATGTAAATAATGTAAAAAAATAAAATCCCCGCCATATTAAACTCTGTCGCAGATGATTGTCGAATGACATGCTAATGCTTTAATGCAATATAAAAGCATTTTTTGTTCAAACTAATATTCTCAATAAAATATTTGATTCTAATCTTAAATAATACTCATTTAGTTGAATCTAAATAATCAATTTTCTCAATTATATAAAATGAAAACTCATAATATTTGATTGGACTATAAAAGAAAAGCCGACTCAAATGAATCGGCTTTTCTTTTACTTATTTTTAATATGAGGCCCTAGTATTTATCATGAAGTGCATCATATATTTTGTATTTTGCATCAAAAGCGTCATAAGCTTTCGGATCTTTTATTTTTACCTTATCTCGACGATACTGAAAAACATTTGCTAAAAGATCAACGGTTTTATTCATACAGTTAGTTTCAGTCTTAGTTCTTTTATCAATATCTTTCATAGCGTTAAATGTTTTCTCTAACCACTCAATTGCGTCATCTGTATGTTTAATGATTATAACATCAATATTGGCATTTGCAGTCTTCAATGAATCTACAGTTATCTTTGTTTTAAGTTCATATGCCTTTTTCTTAGCAGGATCTTTTATCTCTGCTTTTTTAGTGTTAATTTCTTGTAAGGACCTGATATTGTCTCTTTGTTTATCATCGAGTTTACTAAAAGTATTGTAAGATATAACACCTGCATTAAATGCTGCTATTCCTAATTTTGGATCTTTAGCAAATGCTTTTTTGTATGCACCTAGACCTAACGCTTTTAAACCCTCAATTTTTACACTGTCTAATATTTTTTTGTCTTCAGGTGTTGGATTCGTAAAGTCATCTCCAAATTGAAAATACTGCATAGGAGTAAGATCATTAGCAACATCATGACGATTGTAATACGATATTTTTTGAGCAACATCATAATTCTTGTTTATAAAGTCTGACTCATATTCATCCCAAGATTCTTTAGGGAACACTTCTTTAGCAATTGCCAGGTTTTTATAAAAAGAAGCAGAATCTTTTTTATCACTATAGCCAATTAAAACAAATTTATATTGTTGTAAAAAACTAGGGTCTTTTACTTTACTATTTACTAAAATTGAATAGTACCTTATTGCATCATCAGTCTTTTTTGCATTCTGAGCAGCATAACCAGCATATAAAACACTTAAAGTATCGTAAGATTGTTTGTTTCCTTTGATATCTTTTTGAGTAATAAAATCGCCCATATTATAAGCATATTGGAACATATCCAAAGCCTCCGGCCATTGTTCTTTCTTAAAATGCTCCAGACCAATGTTAATTGTATTTACATATATCTGATCTACAACAGTTAAACCTAGTCCGGGAATTCCAGCATCTTCTTTTAATATTTTTAATTCCGGATCCATTTTAACATATTTACTAAACGCTTCCCAAGCGGTACTTATTGCACCTGCATTTGCTGTTCTTAAAATAGAATCATTCAAAACAGAAGAATAAACCCGAGCTTTCCATAACCAATACTCTGGTTTATCTAAAGCTTTTGGCTTTTCAGTAGCTATCTTATCAAACTCTGCTTTAGCATTCATACTCTGCGCAGGAGAAACGATGAGATATGTTTGTATTTTTTCATACTTCTGAGCATAGGCTCCAATACTAATTACACTTAATGCAAGGATTAAAAACCTTTTCATATAATTTATTTTATGACTAATTAATTTTCTGTATTATCATCATCACCTGCAGGAGTTGTATTAACATCAGAAGCACTATCTTCTTCTGGAGTAATGTCTGTAATAGCGTTAGCAACAGGTATTTCTCCATCAACAACCGCAACAATTGGGTTGCCGTTTTCATCTAAAGCAACTTCTTCTTCCTGTTCATTTACTTTTGAAATAGAAGCTATCGCATCTTTACTATCCACTTTAATCAGCGTAACGCCTTGTGTATTTCTACTGGAACGTTTGATACTAGCGATAGGCGTTCTGAGTGTTTTACCAGATTTGCAAGTGATAATAAGATCTTCGTTTTCACTCACATCCATGATACCTACCAACTTACCTGTTTTTTCGGTAACGTTTATAGTCTTCACTCCTTTACCCCCACGGTTGGTAACACGGTAAACAGCTTCACCATCTTCATCATCCAGCATAGTTCTCTTACCATATCCTTTCTCACTTACTACCAGTACAGTCTTAGTTTTATCTTCTCTGCTAATACAAATCATACCCACCACTTCATCATTAGTATCGTCTACTTCAATACCTCTTACACCTATAGCTCCACGACCAGTTGCACGTACTTTTTCTTCAGGGAAACGAATAGCCCTACCACTCTTCACTGCCATCATGATTTCGCTGTTGCCATCAGTCATTTTTGCTTCCAGCAATTCATCGCCTTCTACTATGGTGATAGCGTTAACACCGGTAAGTCTAGGTCTGCTGAAATCTTCCAGTGAGGTTTTCTTAATGATACCTTGTTTGGTACAAAGCACTATATAATGACTGGTAACATAATCCTTATCGTTCAGGTTCTTTACATTGATGATTGCTTTTACTTTATCATCTTGTGGAATCTGCATTAAATTTTGCAATGCCCTACCCTTTCCTGCTTTCTCTCCTTCCGGCATCTGATAAACATTCAACCAGAAACAACGACCTTTCTCGGTAAAGAACATCATAGTATCGTGGGTAGAGGCTACAAATAAATGCTCTACAAAATCTTCATCTCGGGTTTTACTTCCTATTGCACCTCTACCGCCTCTTTTCTGTGTACGGTAATCAGCAGCAGTAGTTCTCTTCATATATCCAAGATTAGAAATGGTAATTACCACATCTTCTTCTTTAATAAAGTCGAGCATATTAGCTTCATCAGCTAAGTATTGAATTTCTGTCTTTCTATCGTCTCCAAACTTTTCTTTAACCTCCAATAGTTCAGTCTTTATAAGCTCATATCTTAATACTTCGCTTGCCAGTAACTCCTGTAAACTATTTATCAATACCATTAATCCTTCGTACTCTTCTTTAATTTTATCTCTTTCCAGACCAGTTAAACGTTGCAACCTCATTTCCAGGATTGCTTTAGCTTGTATTTCATCAATACCCCAGCCTGCATTAATCAGGTTTTCCTTAGCAATATCAGCAGTATCAGAAGATCTGATTAATCGGATAACTTCGTCCAGATGATCTAAAGCAATCAAGTAACCAAGCAAAATATGAGCTCTTTCCTGTGCTTTACGAAGTTCGAATTTAGCACGACGGATAACAATCTCCATTCTGAATTCAATGAACTCCACTATCAGGTCTTTAAGATTTAAAATCTTTGGACGACCTTTAGAAAGAGCCACATTATTGATACCATAACTGGTTTGTAGTTCGGTAAATTTATATAGTTGATTAATAATAACGTTTGCTACGCCATCTCTTTTCAAATCAATTACAATACGGGTACCTTCACGCTTATTACTTTCATTATTTACATGTGCAATACCTTCAATTGTTTTATCATTTACAAGCTGACCAATTTTATCGGTCAGACTATCTCTGTTTACCTGATATGGAACTTCGGTAATAACAATTTGCTCTCTTCCGCTAGGTTTCACATCTATATGACATTTGCCTCTTAACACTACTCTACCACGGCCAGTCATTAAACCTTGTTTCACCCCTTCCATACCAAAGATGGTACCACCTGTTGGGAAATCTGGAGCCTTTACGTAGTTCATCAAATCTTCGATAGAGATATCTTTATTATCGATATACGCTACGCAACCATCAATAACTTCTTTAAGATTGTGTGGCAACATATTAGTAGCCATACCTACAGCAATACCTGAAGATCCGTTTACCAGTAACATAGGTATACGGGTAGGCAGAACAGTTGGTTCCTTTAATGAATCATCGAAATTTAGCTGGAAATCAACGGTATCCTTGTCTAAATCGTTCAGCATATATTCAGAGAACTTCTCCAGACGGGCTTCGGTATAACGCATTGCAGCTGGACTATCACCATCCTGATTACCAAAGTTGCCCTGACCATCAATTGTTTTATAACGCATGCTCCATTCCTGTGCCATACGTACCATAGCATCGTAAACAGAGGAATCTCCGTGTGGGTGATACTTACCTAGTACTTCCCCTACCACTCTTGCACTTTTTTTGTAGGCTTTGCCATGGGTCATACCCAACTCGTTCATAGCGAACATAATTCTTCTATGTACTGGCTTAAGGCCATCTCTTATATCCGGCAGAGCTCTACCAACTATAACCGACATTGAATAATCAATGTAGGATGTCTTCATCTGCTCTTCAATATTAATTCGGATTATTTTGTCGAAATCGTTAGTTTGTTGCGGCAACTGATTATCTTCCATGTATAACTATAAGAATTTATTTTATAACCTTGCGAAGATAGCCGTTTATAGGCTTAAAAAATTGACGGATGTCCTGTATGTGGAGAAATTCACGTTAATCTTTCCACATTTAATGCCCAAAAACCTGCTTTAGAGGCGAATTAAGACAATTTAGTAAATTCTAGCCCTCAAGAAAGATATTATGGAAACTGAAAAATGGAGGAAAAGCGTTCGCTAAGAAGGCTCTTTAAAAAACGAAATCTCCTGCTTAGCTTATTTTAATAAATAAGTTAAGCAGGAGAAAACAGATTTATACTTTATAGTTTATTCTACTACAATCTGTTCAGTTTGTTTTCCTTCCGAAGTAATAATACTCAAAGTATATACTCCTTTAGGAATGGCGAATAGGGCAACTTGCTGTAAGGATACATTTTCCAGTTTAGTGGTTAGAACCTTATTCCCAATAATGTCATTAATTATTATTAAACCACTTCCTGTTCTGCTTCCATTAGTTTGAATATTGATGAAGCTTTTAGCAGGATTTGGATAAATTGTGAAATTTGAATTCTTATTTATATTAACCAATACAATTGAACTATACGTAATTGTGCCATCTTTATCTACTTCCTGTAAACGATAATATACAACTGCGGAAGTATTAGTAACAGGTAAAACATCGGTAAAAGAATAATTATTGCTATATCCTGCTGCAGGAGTGTTGCCGATAGTGGTAAACACTGTTCCATTTAAACTACGTTGAATATTGAATACAGCAGTATTAATTTCTGTTCCTGTTTGCCATTTCAACAATGCTTTACCTGGATTCAGATATTGACCTGTAAAAGCAAGAAAGTTAACAGGTACAATATTCAATAGGTTATTCTTGTAAACAGTTACATTATTGTTGCCAAAATCAGGTACTGCTAAATCGGGCTTGCCATCTCCATCAAAATCTGCTATAGAAACAGCGAAAGGATAATTGCCTGTAGCAAAACTTACTTCATTTGCAAATGATGTATTACTGATAGTGCCGGAAGAATAAACATTCTTTATTACCGATAAATTGTTCTGCACTAGGTTAGCGGTAAATATATCGGGCTTATCATCTCCATCTATATTCCCAATAGAAATATAATAAGGCGATTCTCCCCCCGAAGTTAAATCTACTTTAGCTGCAAGAGAACCAGCAGTAATAGTACCAGAAACAGCAGTGTTAGCAAATATAGAAATGGTATTACTACCTTGATTTGCAACAGCAATATCAGCTTTACCATCAGCATTTAAGTCTCCTACAGCAAGTGCATAAGGGCCAGTTCCTGTAGCAAAATCTACCTTCGCTGCTAAGGAGTTAGTGTCTATAGTATTTACGGTAGCTTTATTTCTTAATACAGAAATTGTCTTGGCATTAAAATCTGCAACAACCAGATCGGGTTTACCATCGCCATCTATATCCGCTATAGCAACTGAAGTAGGACCAAGTCCAGTTTTATAGTCAACGGCAGCAGCAAAAGAACTGCTGGTAATAGAACCGACTGTACTAGTGTTTTTTAATATAGAAACAGTATTGGTAAAACTATTGGTAACAGCAACGTCAGGTTTACCATCGCCATCTATATCCCCAATTGCAATTGCAGTCGGCAAGGATAATGTATCGGTAATAAAATTCACCTTAGCAGCAAATGAGGCTGTGGTAATTGTTCCAGCAGTAGCAGTATTTCTATAAACAGATATCTTGTTTAAGAATTGGTTGGTAATTACAATATCGGGTTTACCATCGCCATCTAAATCTCCTATTGCAATAGAACTTGGAGTAGAATCGGTAGCTATATCAACTTTAGTAGCAAAGGATGCTGTAGAAATTGTACCTGAAGTATTGGTATTTCTGAATACAGAAAAAGTGTTAGTCGATCTGTTTACTACAACCATATCTGGTTTACCATCACCATCAATATCGGCCACTGCAACTATTTCAGCAGGATTTGCACCAGATGTAAAATTAACTCTGGCATTAAACGAAGTAGAAGTGATATTCTGTCCATTACTACTATTAAAAGTAACATTGAATGGAAGGGCCGAATTGCAGGATAAATTTGTAAGGGTATTAATTACATTAATTGGCTGAAAGGTAGCACTAGCAGGAACAGTAACTGTCAGACTAGTAGCTGAGGCAACTGTTACAACTGCTTTTGTTGCTCCAAAATAGACTGTATTATTCGCAGCAGTTGCATCAAAACCATTTCCATTAATGGTAACTGTTGTTCCTACAGGCCCACTGATAGGTGAAAATGAACTGATAACAGGTTGTGCATTTACACTTACAGCCAATATCAGTAAAGCAAATAAGCAACCCACTAATGAAAGAGTTCTGTTTTTTAGGTTAGTTATATATAAAGTATAATGTTTCATGTTGCTGTGTATATAATGGTAATAAATTAAAACCCTCTTGTTCCGGTTACGTTGGTTAATGTTACATTAGTACCTGCTTTTGCTGGGTTTTTGTTGATAATACAATTATTCATCGTTATACCTGCCGCATTCGTGAAAGTCATCTTTCCTGTTGTAGCGGTTATGTTTACATTGGAAAGAACCACATTCTGTACCAATCCATTGGTAATACCTGCAAAAGTGCCTGCATTGGAAGCCCCTGTAACCGTTAGGTTATTTATATACATTCCATTTACCGAAGGTATATCAGTAGGGTAAGTTGTGCTAGTAGAATAGTTCATATCAACAACTATAGGATTAGTTACTTTACTCATGGTTATATTGGAGTAATAAAGATTCTGGCATAATCCGCCTAACCCTGCTCCCGACTTAACTCTTATACCATTGGTAGTACCACTAAAAGTACAACCCGTAACCCGCAGATTAAGCATTCCATCATCTGTTTCACTTCCAATAGATACTCCATGACCATGTTTGAATGTACAATTAGCCACAGTAATATCCTGACATGTTCCAGGAGATAATGAACCATTATTTCTACCCGCTTTAATAGCAATACAATCATCCCCTACATCTACAGTACAATTAGTAATTAATACATTTTTACAATTAGAAGGATCAATACCATCAGTATTGGGCGAAATAGCAGTATCAAAAATATTCACATGATCTATCACTACATTAGTACAATTATTGGGCACTACATTAAAAGAAGGAGAATTGCGGATGTATATACTATCAATAGTAAGGTTTGTAGTGTTGGAAATATAGATTAATCTTGGTCTACTCAGATTATTATTTGCATTGTATGCAGCCCACCATGGAGCACCACTTCCATCAATGGTTCCTCTGCCAGAAATGGTTACATTGGTCAATGTTTTACCGCCATTATTTATAAGGTTCAACAAAGAGCCTCCTACTGTCCAATCAGCCATATTAGGACTACCAAGCAATACACTTCCGCTATCCAGATAGAGGTTAACATTACTCTTCATAGAAAGGGGAGCAGTTCTATATGTACCTGGAGTAAGGATTACTTTACCACCACCAGTTGTATTACAATAATTAATAGCATTTTGTATGTAGGTAGTCTTTAAAGTAGTATCCCCTGCTGTAATGGTTAGCGTAGAATCATTGTCGTCCAGCAAAGTGGATGCATTAATTGTAGTACTATAAAAAGTAAATAGTACAATGATAGAAAAAAAGAAACTCTTTTTCATACTGGTTAGTTATAAATTATATAATGAAATATAGTAACAATTAAAAGGCTCACACCAAACAATTATTTCTAAGGACGTAAAAATACGAAAACGTAATAGTTTAAGCCAAAATTGGATTTAAGAGCTTACTATTTTAACTAGATTTTACATTTATATGCAAATAGGTAAGATAAATTTATTGTTTTACCCCCCTTAATTGAAATACTTACTAAAATTAGTTCTTAAAAAATTAACCGAGGCAATCAAATCATGATGTAATATTCTATCCTCAGAATTGAAACTTACAATTTTTCTGTAATCAGCAACAATTGTTTCAATAATAGAGGAACTTTTCAATGGTCTTCTGAATTCTATGGCTTGTATTGCAGTCATTAGTTCTATAGCCAGTACCTTTTCAATATTATCAATTACTTTAAAGCATTTAGTAGCAGCATTTGCCCCCATACTTACATGGTCTTCCTGTCCATTTGAAGATGTTATGCTATCAACTGAAGCAGGCGTACACAGTTGTTTGTTTTCACTTACAATACCTGCAGCAGTATACTGTGGAATCATAAAGCCGGAATGTAATCCAGGATTCTTTACTAGGAACAAAGGCAGATTTCTCTGTCCACTCAGCAACTGAAAAGTTCTTCTTTCAGAAATACTTCCTATCTCTGCCATAGCAATAGCAAGATAATCAAGACCTAGTGCCAATGGTTGTCCATGAAAGTTTCCACCACTCAATATAAGGTCTTCTTCAGGGAAAATATTAGGATTATCCGTAACGGAATTAATTTCTTTTATAAAAGTATTCAGTACAAAATGGAAGGTATCTTTTGTAGCACCATGCACCTGTGGTATACAACGGAAGGAATATGGGTCCTGTACCTGTTTCTTATCACTACCAGCAATTTCACTGCCTGTCAAATGTTCCAGTATAATCTTAGCAGTTTCTACCTGTCCCTCATGACTTCGTATCTGATGAATAGCAGGATTATAAGGCTGTACTGAAGCATCAAAAGCATCGAGAGAAATGGCAGTAATAAGGTCGGCCCACTTAATTAATTCATACGATTTATTTAAACAGTACATACCATAAGCGCTCATAAACTGAGTACCATTTATCAATGCCAGTCCTTCTTTAGATTTAAGTTGCAATGGCTGAAGACCCAATAGATTCAATACTTCCAGAGAATCTTTTACTTCACCCTTGTACTTTACTTTACCTAAACCTAATATAGGCAAGCACAAATGACTTAAAGGAGCAAGATCGCCAGAGGCACCTAAAGAACCTTGCGTATATACTACAGGCAATACATCGGAATTATATAAATCTACCAGTCTTTGCACCGTTTCTAATTGTACTCCTGAGTGACCAAAAGCCAATGACTTTATTTTAAATAAAAGCATCAGTCTTACTATGTCTTTGGGAACCATTTCTCCCATTCCACAAGCATGGGATTGAATAAGATTAGATTGTAATTCTTCCAGCTGATCGTGATTAATAGCAACGTTTTGCAAATAACCAAACCCCGTATTTATGCCATAGAATAAACCACCCGAAGCTGAAAGCTTATTATCAAGATATGTTCTGCAAGCAGTGATTCTTTCTTTGGAATGCTCTCCAATACATACAGTTTGTCTATTATGAAGGAGTTGTTTTATATCTGCAAAATCTACATCAGTATTATTAAAAACAATACAATCGTCAGCAATCATATAGTAAGTTTCATATTATTAAAGTTGCAAATATGTATAATCTGCGACAAGAATAAAAATTAGTGGTCATTTTAATTTAAACCTATATTAAGCAATAGAATTCTATTACAGTTTTCAAATACTTCAAACACAAGCGTTTGCTTGATTTTTTGTTATTACCATAGTTCACTGTGATTGCTATCAAAAAATCTGCACAAACACTCTTCTTTATTGTATTGGTAACCTTCATAACAAACTAAAATGCGTAATCTGGGTTAAAGACAATCATTAGACAAACTGATATATCTGGTAGAAATATATTTGTTTTAAATAGACCTTTATTGTCTACTATTTAAAAACGATAACCTGCAGTAAATTGTTGATTTAATAAATCAATATGACTATAGCTCATTTTTTTTATATGCCTAAATTAAATCAAAATAACTTTTGAATTTGAATAGTTTATAAAAAGAAATCTAAACTGTAAATTCATTTGTATTGACCAATTGGATGTCCTTTAAAAAGAATCACACTCTATTTCTATAAAAAATAGTCCCCGATACTTAGTATCGGGGATTTGTATTTTGTATTAATTGTATTCATTAGCAAATCAGCTAATTAGCACATTAGCTAATTAACGTGCAATATTCACTGCTCTCTTTTCTCTAATAACAGTTACCCTTATTTGTCCAGGGTAAGTCATTTCAGTTTGAATTTTCTGTGCAATTTCAAAGCTTAGTTTATCGCTTTCGCCATCGGTAACTTTTTCTGCTTCTACTATTACTCTTAACTCTCTACCAGCCTGAATAGCGAATGCTTTTTCTACACCGTTATAGCTTTGAGCCAATGTTTCCAGATCTTTAATTCTTTGAAGATACTGTTGCATTATTTCTCTTCTTGCACCTGGTCTTGCACCGCTGATAGAATCACAAGCCTGAACGATTGGAGAAATAACGTTGGTCATTTCCATTTCATCGTGGTGAGCTCCAATTGCATTTACGATAGCAGGATTTTCACCATATTTCTCAGCCAGTTTAGCCCCTAATAATGCGTGACTTAATTCTGTTTCTTCATCAGGTACTTTACCAATATCGTGCAATAGACCAGCACGTTTTGCAAGCTTTGGATTAATACCCATTTCACTTGCCATTACACCACAAAGGTTAGCAACTTCACGACTGTGCATCAATAAGTTTTGACCATACGAAGAACGGAATCTCATTTTACCAATAATTCTTACCAGTTCTTTATGTAAACCATGAATACCCAATTCAATTACAGTACGCTCCCCTATTTCAGCAATTTGCTCTTCCAGTTGCTTACGGGTTTTCTCTACCACTTCTTCAATTCTTGCAGGGTGTATACGACCATCTGCAATTAAACGTTGAAGACTTAGACGAGCAATTTCCCTTCTTAATGGATCGAAAGAAGATAGAATGATAGCCTCTGGTGTATCATCTACTATCAAATCCACTCCTGTTGCAGCTTCTATAGCACGGATATTTCTACCCTCACGACCAATAATCTGACCTTTAATTTCATCTGTTTCCAGATTAAATACCGATACAGTATTTTCAATTGTTTGCTCCGAAGCAGTACGTTGAATTGTTTGAATAACAATCTTTCTGGCTTCTTTATTAGCAGTTAATTTAGCTTCTTCAATAATTTCCTGTTGCAATGCAAGCGCCTGAGATTTAGCTTCTTGTTTTAAACCTTCAATCAATTGAGCCTTAGCTTCTTCAGCAGAAAGGTTAGCAATTTTTTCCAGTTTACGAAGGTGTTCTTCCTGATGTTTCTCTAATTCAGCACGTTTTTGATTAACAATCTCAATTTGTTTGTTCAGATTTTCCTTGATAGAGTCGTTCTCTTTCAATTGCTTATCTAAATTCCCTTCTTTCTGACTTAAAGAGGTCTCTTTTTGCTTTATTCTGTTCTCAGCATCTTTTAATTTGCTCTCTCCTTCCGTTACTTTTCTGCTTCTTTCAATTACTTCCTTTTCATGATCGGCTTTTAATTGAACAAATTTCTCTTTAGCCTCTAAAATCTTTTCTTTCTTTACGTTCTCAGCTCTTAATTCTGCTTCTTTAATTAAAGATTGTGCGTGTGCTTCGGCGTCCTGTACTTGTTTTTTAGTATCTTTTGAGAATAAAAATTTACCGGCAACAGCTCCTACCCCTATCCCTACGGCACCCATTATGATGCCTATAATCGTTTGATCCATTTTTTTGTATTTCTTTTAGAAAGTTCATTAATAATTAATAATTTACAACAATCGTTGAATGTTGTATGTGGCGAAGATAAATAAATATACTTTGCAAATGCCACAACGTATCAATAATGAGCATAGAAACTTAAATTATTGAGTATTTTTTTCGGGTTTCGACTATAGTAACGGTTGCATTATGCCTATTTTATGCCCTTTGTTAATTTGTAGTTGTAACTATATTATTTTTCCACTCAAACGGTGGTTTACCAGGTTAAGCGATCTAAAAATGAAACAATTCAGTAATTTAACTTTGCTTGATTGAGATTTAACCTTTACATTTTTAGTTTCTTGAGAACTACAGCTCCAGTTTTTCTAATATAATTTCCAGTCCCTGAAGTAGTTTAGTAGTTTCCTGAGCTTGTATTATATATTCTTGAGATTTTTGCTGTTCAGTAGCCATCCAAAGCAGCACCATAGCAATATAATCCTGTGTATCCTTGCCAGCAAAATCACTACGAAATTCAGTAATTTTATCGTTTACTAGTTTAGCAGTCTTACGAAGGACCTCCTCGTGTTGAATCTCAATTTTTAAACGATAACTCCTATCGCCAATCATAATATTCACCGGAATTAATTCTTGTTCTTGTTCCATACTTATTATTGTACATTTATGGCCGCAATACACTTATCTATTTCTTTCAAATAATGGTCTATCTTCTTTTTAATAGCTGCTTTCTCATCAGGAGCTAGTTCTGAAAGTTGAATATTCGCAACGGTATTCTTGTGAGATAAGTTCTCGATAGTTAAATTCTGCTGAGTTGATTTACCCTTCAGTTCTTCATTCGTTTCTTTCAAACTAGCATTTTCCTGTTGCAATTGCTGATACTTTTTTACCAGTAACTGTAACTTTTGCCTGATATTCTTTATTTGTTCATCATGGCTCATCGCAATGTTGCTTTTTAGATTTGACGACAAATGTAATTGTATAATGCGAAAAGAGGAAGAATATATGAGTAAAGAATTAAGCTGTTTATCAATTTATAGTGTAAATTAATGGCATTAGATTAATGAATAAATAGAAATAAAATAACAACTTCAAGTTAGATTATTGAATTAAACGATACCACAAACCCTATAAAAGAAAATAGTTTATGAAAATTTGAATAAGTTGGGCTCTTACTTTTGCAGCCGTTTATGCTATTATATCCCAATACGGCTCTCGTACAACTAGAGTTTGATAAAGTTAAGAATTTACTTGCTGCAAAATGCAATACTCAATATGCCCATGCGGCCTGCGATACCATGCGTATTCATACCCACTTTGATTATATACATCAGGAGCTGAATGAGACGCATGAATACAAGATGCTATATATGCATCAACTGGCATTTCCCAATAGTTTTACCCACAATGTTTCTAAGGAGCTCCAACTGATTGGCATACAAGGTGCAATGCTAGTGGGCGAACAATTGTTATTGGTAAGAGGACTATGCGAAAATGCTAAAAGTATCTTCCGCTGGTTTGATGCGGACAGAAGAAACAGCTACCCTTTTTTATCTACCATTATTGCTAACTGTCACTACGAGAAGAAGATTATAGAACTGATAGATGAGGTAATAGATGATGGGGGTAATGTACTGGACAAAGCGAGTCCGGAGCTGGAGAAAATAAGGCTCAGTATTTTTAGAAAAAGGAATGAACTTAGAAGAACCTTCGAGAAGGTAAGGGCACGATTGGCGAAGCAGGGATTTACTGCTGATATAGACGAAAGTTTTAGTAGGGGCCGAAGAGTTGTGGCTGTTTTCTCGGAATATAAGCGTCAGGTAAAAGGAATATTTCATGGAGAAAGTGATACGGGCAAAACAGCTTTTATAGAACCCGAAGAAACGATAGAACTGAACAACGATCTGCTGCACCTGGAGAGTGAAGAAAAGAAAGAAGAATATAGAATACTGCGTAAGCTTACGGCTTCGCTGAAGACTTATTCTGACCTGCTGGTACAGTACTTTAATATAGCTGGTCAGTACGACTTTATCAGTGCGAAAGCAAAGTTGGCAATAGATATGAATGCCGATATGCCCAACCTTAGCAAACAAGCAGAGCTTAAACTGGAAGATGCCTATCATCCCCTACTCTACTTATATAACAAGGCGAACCATAAACCGACGATTCCGGTAAATGTTCACCTGAACGATAAGGACAGGATACTGATTATCAGTGGGCCTAATGCTGGTGGTAAGACGGTGACGATGAAGACCATTGGCCTGAATCAGGTGATGCTACAGAGTGGATTGCTAGTGCCCGTAAAACCTACATCAACCATGGGTATTTTTAAGCAACTCTTTATGCATATTGGCGATACCCAGAGCATAGAGTTTGAACTGAGTACTTATTCCTCGCACTTAAAACACATGAAACATTTTATAGAGAACGCAAATGGCAAAACCATGTTCTTTATAGATGAGCTGGGTAGTGGTAGCGATCCTAAACTAGGGGCATCGATAGCAGAAGTAATACTGGAAGAATTATCGCATCGTCATGCCCGAGGTGTAGTGACTACACACTACCTGAACCTGAAAATAATGGCAGGTAGCAATCCAAGTATTTTTAATGGTGCTATGGCATTTGACGAGCAGAAACTGGAACCGATGTACCGACTGATGGTGGGTAAACCAGGTAGCTCGTACACCTTTGCAATTGCAGAGAGAATAGGTATACCACAGCACCTGATAAACAGGGCTAAGAAGATGGTGGAGAAAGAGCATTATAAACTGGATGACTTACTAAACGATACAGAACAAAACCTTCAATTGCTGGAGCAACAAAAGAAGGAATTAACCAAGGTGGTGGCCGAGAACAACAAGATGAAAAAGGAACTGGAAACCACGCTGAATAAAGAAAGGCATCAGCAGCAGGTGGAAATTTTAAGACAAAAAAATAAAGTATCGGAGGAAAGAATTGCTTACCTGAAAGAAATGGAACGTAAGCTGAAACAGATAGCCATAGATTGGAAAAAAACCGAAGATAAAGCGTCTGTAATGAATGGACTAAAGAAGCTGATGTTTGACAAAAATGATGGTGTTCAGGACAAAAAGATCAGTAAGAAACTGGAAAAGAAATATCAGGAAACGGGGGCAGAAATTGAAGTGGGTATGCTGGTAAAAGTGAAGAAGAACTATCAGGTAGGGGAAGTAAGAGAAATAAAAGGAAAGAGAGCGGTAGTGCAGATAGGAATGCTTCCTATAAGCTATGAATTAGGAGATTTGGTGCCGGTGGAACGAGTAGAAAATACCAATTTGACAATTTAATAAGAATAACAGAACCCAATACTTAATGCACTATTTCGTTTCTACAAGCTTTTACAGTTCAATAATTTTATTGGATTGATTGAACCCAAACTTTGTAATAGGAATTTTATTCCAATCTCCAAATGCTTCAAACACCAGTATTTGGTTTTTTCATTATCATATTTCAGGATGCCTGTTAACCAATAATTTACTCAAGCACTTTTGTTTATTGCATTTTTAGCTTTCATTACGAATCCTACTGCAAAATCTGGGTTCAACTACATTGCTTCATTATTGTTTCCAATTCCTAATTCATAAATAATATTGGCATCCTAGTTACTCCACATGTACTTCCCAGTTTACTGTATAATCGGTATTGTTTTTTACGTTTAAATAAACGCCCAATGCTGATCCAAATTCACTAAAGGTGGCTACATAATTTGTGTTGGGTTTTATTTCTATAACTACCCCAATCATTACTCCATCCTTTTCGTTGCTTAGGTAATAATATATTGGAACAATATTGGGATTCTTTAATAAGAAAGTAGTAGTGTTGGTAATTGCAAGCTCCAAACAATTACTTTTTGCTAATCCAGTTAATACACCACTATTGGTAATACCTTTAGTATGGTGAGCTGCATTCAGCAAACTAAAATCGAAGAAGGACATACACTTATCCCAGTTAGGACTGTACATTTTTCCAATGGTATACATTACCATCATCAGGGCATCTTCTACCGGTGCACGGTTGGTAATAATATCCGAATTAATTGTTTTAGCAACCCCTTTTTTGTCTGTCTGATTTCCCAAGGCAGCCATTATACTCGTATTGAAGCCTGCAAACAAGGCGGAAAAGGGAGCACCACCCAAGGTAGTTTTATATTTATCTGCAGTTACAGCAAATTGATTGACTACCTCTAATATATTACCCCTCGAAAGCTTGCTAAATGCAGTTAAACCATTTGGAAAAAACTCTATGTATTCCATACTCCCTTCCGGGTAAATGCTGGCAATAAGGTGATGTTTTAATCTTACTGAATCTGCAAACTTTTTAACCTCGGCATTTAAGCCCAAAGTAGCACTTACTTTAATGGCTTTATTAACTGTTTTGCTCTTAGATTCGCCAAAGTAAGCCAGATAGGCCGTGTTTAAAGAATTAAGAATAGGATCTAAAATACCAGCAACATTTGCTGTAGTAAGTGTAGCTATTACAAACCTGCAAAACAACTGCAATCTGGAATCTGTGATAGCTGTAACATCGAATAAGTTGCTGAAAAAATGGGTAAAACGATTTCCTTTATTCATAATTAAAATTTTAAAACAGAATGAAATAATTTTTTATTCGGTGTAAGGTTTGTTTTATTCTGCATATCGGAAACGTTAATATTGTCTATTTGAAAATTTAACAGATTAAGGCAAGATTGTTATGAACAAAATGCTGCATTGTGGAGATAAAAGTTATTTTATAGTGATTAAACCATTTTGGATATAAAAACACAGTAATAAGTAATACGATAAATGCATCTTCTGCTATAGTAAATACTTATACCATTCTTGAAATTGAGGATAGACTAAAATACGATTTTATATACATCCTGAAATTGAAGATGGGCTAAAACAAGGTTTTATATGCACCCCGAAATTGAAGATAGACTAAAATACGATTTTATATGTATCTTGAAATTGAAGATGGGCTAAAACAAGGTTTTATATGCACCCCGAAATTGAAGATAGGCTAAAATACGATTTTACATGTATCTTGAAATTGAAGATGGGTTAAAATAGTACTTAATATAAATAAATGCGTATTTCTTCTATTGTATATGTACGTAGCGTATCTATTAAAAAAACATTTAATTTGTTCAATAAAATTTTATATTTGGTTCTTATAGTGACGTAGAGTATGGGTTTGATGATTAAAGTATTTAATAATCATAACTCATAACGTTGCGTCTATTTAAGAGTTGAACCAACATTGCTGCGCAATGAACTGTATTTAAGCTGTTATAATCTGTATGTGTAAATTGCATTCCTAAATTAATTTACATGGAAAAAAAACATTAAGCGTATTTGCAATCAATGCTTTGC
>Ga0208259_1000094_pt1 | contig 34094 bp, 33 predicted proteins | sample CryBogCBH22May08_FD_184618 | JGI IMG/M metagenome (GOLD analysis project Ga0208259, IMG submission 184618) | Freshwater microbial communities from Crystal Bog, Wisconsin, USA - CBH22May08 (SPAdes) | ecosystem: Environmental > Aquatic > Freshwater > Lake | place: Crystal Bog, Wisconsin, USA... | reverse complement strand
CTACAGAATCATTTATAATATCTTTATTTTCTACTAAACTTTTTTGAAACACGGTTTGTTTAGTTTTATTGATTGAATCTAACGAATCTATTTTGTTCAATTGGTCTTTAATATTATATACAGTCCCCTCATATTTATTCATTATTTTTATTATTGATGGAGAAGATTTTTCAAACTTCTGAAGGTATTCTATTCCTAAAGGGTTGAATAATTTTGATTTATATAAATAGCATTCCAATTGTTTCTTATTCTTTAAAAGTTCTTTCCAGTTTCTTGAATAAAAAATATTCAATATTCTCCATACAGAATTTCTTTTATATGCTCTATATGCTTCATATTCACGATGTACAGATACCCAGTATTCAAATGCACTTACATTGTCTAAATTTAGTAAATTAATTATTTTATTTTCCAGTTGGTATCTTTCTATAAATGTTAGATTAGAATCAAGTAGTTTAATGTTATCTTTCAGATATTCGGGACATGTAAAATTAATATGATTATTTCTGTAATAGTTAGTCAATACAACTAGTTGTCTTAGTACACTGTATGGGTTATAAGGAAGAGAATAGTTTCTATCAATTCTAGCTCTTTCATATTCATTTGCTAATTCAATTACTTTAGTTGGATTAGATGTGGTTAATTTAACAAACGCATCTTTAGCTAAAGAATCATTCTTATTATTTAAAAATTCAAATAATATATTCTCATTAGTGATTTTTATAATGTTGTCATTTAGTTTAGTAAAACAGGATTGTTTTTCATTCCATCTATATTCCAGATAGTGTTTAGAAAAATAGATTAGTAAATTCAGTAAATTATGTTTAGAATCGTAATAATAATCCTTTTCAATATGCCAGTCAAATTCATTATAATCATTTTTAACTGCTATCTCAACTCCCAGTAAATATTCTAAAAGATCTAAACAATCATTAGCATAAAATAAATTTCCACTTCTATTTTTAAAATAAGCAGATGCTATTAAAAGAAGAGAAACAGGGTTTTTACTTTCAATAAATTTATTAATTGATAAATCTTTAACCCAACCCTCTACTATTATTTCTTTATAAATACTATCCAAATATTTTCTTTTCTCTAGCGAAATTTCTCTTTTTAAAATAGTAGCTTCTCTTGCTTCTAAAGGTGTTATTATAAACACGCTTGCCAAATTCGAAAAAACAATCTTTTCCCTATTTGAATCTAGAAAATCTTCAAACTGTTTTGTAGTAGTAGTATCAGTAATTTTTATTTCATTACCTGTAAAAAGACAATTTTCTAAAACAATCCATCTCGCAATAGAAGCTTCATTTGTTTCACTAGACCCACATCGTGCATGGCTGATTATTACTTTTACTTTACCACTATCAAAATATTTTCCTATTTCAAATAATGCTTCCTTGTCACCTTTTTCTATTTTATTTTCTAATTCGTACAAATGTTCTTTTTGTCCATTTGCATTAATAAATAATACAAAAGCTAATATCAAAAAATATATTCTATTTATTAATTTCATAAACCCTTTTAAACGCAGAATCCTTTTTACCTTAATCCAAATATATACATTCTCCAAACACCCCATAAAAAAGCCCGCAGAATACTCCTCAACCTATTATAAAAACGCTTAAATTTTATCACTACTAAATTTAGATTTGGTTGATAAATATTTACCCATAAATTTGTAACCATTGTGTAAGGTTAAACAATATGGTTATGAGTGAGTATTTAACATTGTCCGAAGCTGCTGAATTGATAGGAAAAAGTAAAGAAACACTACGTCGTTGGGATAGGGAAGGTAAACTTTCTGCTGTAAGAGAACCGCTTAGCAATTATAGAGTTTATAGAAGAGAAGAAGTACAAACTTTATTTTCAGGTTTTTTATCAGAGGAAATTAAAGAAACTTGCTTTAACGATATTACACCGGAAAAAGAATATACAGTATTAGAGTTATTTGCAGGTGCAGGGGGCTTAGCTGTAGGAATGGAAAAAGCAGGCTTGAAATGTGTTGCCTTAAACGAAATAGATAAATGGGCTTGCCAAACCCTAAGAAATAACCGCCCAAATTGGAAAGTATTGGAAGGAGATATTAAAGGGTTCAATTTTTTAGAGTACCACAATAAAGTCGATGTTGTTACAGGAGGATTTCCTTGCCAGGCTTTTAGTTACGCAGGAAAAAAGTTGGGGCTTGCCGATGCAAGAGGTACTCTCTTTTATGAGTTTGCAAGAGTCGTTAAAGAAGTTAATCCACCTATTTGTATAGGAGAAAATGTACGAGGATTATTAAGCCATGAAAATGGCAAAACATTACAGGGAATGATTTCCATATTAGATGAAATTGGATACAATGTAGTACCAGTTCAAGTACTTAAAGCAATCAACTATAAAGTGCCTCAAAAAAGAGAACGACTTATCTTGGTGGGTATTAGAAAAGATATTAAAGTCAAATACGAATATCCAAAACCACACAAGAAAATATACAACCTGAAAGACGCTTTAAAAAAAGGAGAATTGTTCAATTGTAACGTTCCTAAATCCGATGGCGTAAAGTATCCTAAAAGTAAAAAAGAAATACTCGATTTAGTGCCCCCAAAAGGGTATTGGCGTGACTTACCCTTAGATCTTCAAAAGAAATTTATGGGAGGAAGCTTTTATTTAGGCGGAGGAAAAACAGGAATAGCAAGAAGAATTGGATGGGACGAACCTTGTCTTACACTCACTTGCAGCCCTGCTCAAAAACAAACGGAAAGATGTCACCCAGACGAAACTCGTCCTTTTACTGTACGTGAATATGCACGTATTCAAACATTTCCAGATGATTGGAAGTTTGAAGGCTCTATGGCGCAACAGTATAAACAAATTGGAAACGCAGTACCCGTAAATTTGGGAAGAGAAGTTGGTTATTCGATTATTAAATTTTTAAACGAATACTACAATTTAAAAGTGAAATAACGGGGAAGTTCTAATCTCTTCAGCTAAGTTGTCACAGCCTATTTTAAAAAAGTCTTTAGTATCTATATTGGCTATACTTTCATGTAAGGCTACTACAAGTTTTGAATAAAACTCAGGGTATCCGGTTATTCTATGCCAAAAATCTTTTCCAATTAATACAGGATGTATTTGATCTATTTTTTTATAATGCATACTTAGTTCAGACTGTTCTCCATAAAGGACTCCTACAATAAAATCAGTGTTATTTATTCCTGCAAATGCCCTGTTGGTTCTTGCTAAGTTTATGGTACTGGTAAATTTATCTATTAATGGTTTTACATCTTCAGAGTTAATTGTATTGGGTCCCGATTTTAATTGACACCATTTCTTTCTGTTATCAACTTTGTCTGTAAACTCAATATCCATTCCTTTAATAAATGAACCTTCAGCCATTTTAAGATCAATAAACATATTCTGTATTCTTGTTCCAAAAGTGGTGTTTATCGAAGTGCCTAATACTCTTGGGTAATAAAGAGCCTTCGCTACACCTTCTGCACAATAATTATCATCTAATACTTTTGAAAGATATTTAACTATAATTGGGTTGATATTATAGGCTTTTAATTTAGAATGAGTTTTAAGGCAAGTATTAATGTGCTGTTCAAATACATTTATTTCAAAATACTCAGCTATTTGATTGATAAGTTCTTTCTCAGACATTTAATTGTTTTAGTGTTCAAATATATCATTAATAAACTACTTCGATATATATTATCCTTAGGCTTTTTCTTTCTTCTCAGAATGTCCTTCCTCGCTGTAGTCTCTTTTCTACTAGTCATTTCAAATACTCAAAATAATTAAAGAAAAAGTACGATACCTTCTTAGGAATTTCAAATATTTACATTCTCCAAACATCCCATAAAAAAGCCCGCAGACAAACTACAGGCTACTCTTAAAAAACGTTTTAGTTTTTCTTTTTTTAGTCTTTAGTTTTTGTACACATATTATCTTACCATCCTCACCATCTTCACCACCATTTCTGCACCTATACCTCTTACAACAATTGCAGTAATAGTTTGTGGTACACATCCTTCTGCTTCAATAAGAAACTTTTGTTTACTACTAGTACAGGTATCAAAATGAGCAAGCCCATCTTCATCACTAATAGTAAATAATTTTACATTCTTTACTTTAGTCACCTTTACACCCACAATTTGTATACCATTCAAAGCTTCTTCCACATGTATGTTTATAGGGTTGTGTCTACCACCAAGTAGTATCAACGTACTCGTAAGGTCAAACCCCTCGGCAAGTTTACTCTTGGGAAAATAAGAATGAATCAGATTTCCTTCAAGGGAAATAAATCTATCCAGCTTATCAAGAAGTGGAGGTACTTGGTCTGTACCTGCTACTTTTTTAGCTTGCTTTTCGGTGGTAGGCGTATCTTTCTTCGCTACAAAAGCCGCAATTGCAGTTCTCATCGTAACCACATCCGCTGCTTTTATAGAGGCAAATTTTAAAATATTCAACTCAATAAAATCAACTGTAGCAGTAGCCCTGCTCTCATTCAAATTTTAAACACCTTTTCCAGATAAATATACAATAATCAGAAAACACACATAATCGGGTAAAGTCGTAAAAGACCAACCCCAATTAAACAAATGATAGGCAAAAGTCGATACACAATAAGGGAAAGTTGTAAAAGACCACCCCTAATTCAATAAATGATAGTCTAAAGTAGATACACAATCGGGCAAAGTCGCAAAAGACCGGCCTTAATTCAACAAATGATAGGCAAAAGTCGATACACAATCGGGTAAAGTTGCAAAAGACCAGGCCTAATTCAACAAATGATAGACAAAAGTAGTAAAAGACCAGTTAAAACAGACTAAAAGCACTACGTTTACGCTGCTCTTCCTATCATTTTTAAAAACTGCAGATGCGAGCGGATAGCACTGAATGTGTTGGGAAACTCGTTGTAAGGTATATTAAACTCTTTGCAGGTATCTTTTACTATCTTATTGATCTGTGGATAGTGCACATGACTGATCTTAGGAAAAAGGTGATGCTCTACCTGAAAGTTGAGGCCTCCACAGAACCAGGAAACCAGCTTGTTGCGGGTATCGAAGTTGATGGTACTATGTATCTGATGAATTGCCCATTCGTTTTCTACTTCGTAATGATCGTTGTTTGTAGGTAATACAAAATCGGCCGCCTGATGCAGGTGTGCCAGCTGAAATACAAAGGCTATTACAATACCACATATAAAAGCAATGATGCTGTAGCCAATAATCAGGTGACTGATACCCACCATATAAGCAGGTATAATAAGGAAGGTGAACAGGTAAGTAACCTTGGTAACCCAGAACATAATATGCTCCGACAGTTTCATCTTCTTCATAGTAGAATGATCGGAAATTCTGCCACGGAAATACTTGGTAAAGTCGTTCTGAAACACCCAGGTAAGGTAAGTTAGTCCGTACAATACAAAGCTATAGATATGCTGAAAGCGATGAAACCAGTAACGCTTCTGCGAAGTATTGGTGCGGAAGAAAGGCTTGATATCAATATCATCGTCAAGCCCTTCGATATTGGTATAGGAGTGGTGATTGATGTTGTGTTTTTGTTTCCATATATAAGAGCTTCCTCCCATAACGTTGAGGGAGCAGGCCATAATATGATTGATGGTTTTGCGGGAAGAATAGCTTCCGTGGGCACCATCGTGAAAGATATTGAACCCGATAGCGGCCATAACCAATCCGGTAATGCAGCAAACGATAATAGAAACAAAGGCAGGCTGATGGATAAAAACAAGATCGATATAGGCAGCCAGAAATGCTATAGCAAGAATGATAGTCTTGCTATAGAGTGCCATATTGCCGGTAGGCTTAATGTTTTTTGTTTTGAAATAATCGTTAACTCTTTTTCTGAGAATATTGAAAAAGGCAGCGTTATCGTGCGAGAATTTTACGTGAGGCATGTGTTCTAAATAATCTTAATCTGAAAATACGTGGGCAAAAGTATCATTTATTATGATAGTTGTCATACCGCGGGGTTATATTAAACAATTATCTAACGTTATAGGGGGGAGATTTTACCGAAATAGAAAAACTTGTTGATTATTAAAAATGTAATCAACACCTTTGCCAGAATTAATCTAAATAAACAGATATGCAATTCCGTAATTTGAAATTGGTAAGCAATGTAGTTTTTGGTAGAGGATGTTTTAATCAGCTGGACGAAATACTGGCACCACACCGTAAGGGAGACGCACCCATGATATTTCTGCTGGATCATTTTTTTGAGGGCAAACCGTTGGCGAGCCGTATTCCATTGAGAGGAAAAGATAAAATAGTTATAGTAGATGTTACCTACGAACCAAAGACAACGCAGGTAGATAAGCTGGCGCAAGAGCTGAAAGAGGAGTTTGGTACCGTAAGTGGTATTATAGGTATTGGTGGCGGTAGTGCAATGGATCTTGCAAAAGCAGTTTCGCTGATGATGAATAATACAGGTTCTTCGGCCGACTATCAGGGATGGGATCTGGTAAAAGTTGCTGGCGTATATAAAGCGGGTATTCCTACCCTTAGTGGTACGGGTGCCGAAGTAAGTAGAACAACCGTACTGACTGGTCCGGTACGTAAACTGGGTATGAACAGCGACTTTACACCGTTCGATCAGATAGTGCTGGATCCTGAATTAACAAAGGATGCTCCTGCTAATCAACGTTTTTATACCGGCATGGACTGTTATATACATTGTATAGAAAGTCTGGAAGGAACTTTCCTGAATGAATTTAGTAAGAGTTATGGCGAAAAAGCCCTGCAGCTTTGTCAAAATATATTTCTTGGTAACAAACCCTGGAACGATGCTAACGACGATAAGTTGATGATGGCTTCTTATGCCGGTGGTATGAGCATTGCATATTCTCAGGTGGGTGTGGCACATGCTGTAAGCTACGGATTAAGTTATTTATTGGGCACCAAGCATGGTATTGGCAACTGTATAGTAATGAACCATCTGGAAGAATACTATCCTGCAGGCGTAAAGGAGTTTAAGCAAATGGTGGCAGAGAATAATATAGATATACCGGTAGGTATCTGCAATGGTTTATCGGAAGAGCAGTTTGATGCGATGTTGAACGTTAGCCTGGGAATGAAACCATTGTGGGAAAACGCTTTAGGTAAGAACTGGGAAAGTATTATGACCAGAGAAAAGCTGAGAGCGTTGTACGAGAAACTCTAACAAGGTAGTCAGGAGATAAGAGTCAGGAGAATACAATTAGCTAATTCGATAATATGCTAATGTGCTAATTGAATACAGAATACAATGGTAAAACATAAATGTATTATTCTATCTCCTGTCTCCTTCCTCCTCTCTCCTTAGTAACAAAATGTAATATGGTATGCAATTCATCAGCAGAAAATCGAAGTTTTACTTTCTTGCGTTTCTGAAACATGATTTCAAGGCCAGTATTACGGTATTTTTTGTTGCATTGCCTCTTTGTCTGGGCATATCATTAGCCTCAGGAGTTCCAGTATATTCGGGGCTTGCTGCAGGAATCGTAGGTGGTATAATTGTATCGCTGATCAGTAAATCTCCTTTAAGTGTAAGTGGACCAGCTGCGGGTTTAACAGCCATCTGTGCTGCCGCTATTCATGAAACTGGAGGACTTCCATTATTATTTCTGGCCATAATGCTTGCGGGGTTGATGCAGATATTGCTGGGCATCTTTAAGCTGGGCGGATTTACAAGCTTTATTCCTTCGGCAGTTATTAAAGGCATGCTTGCGGCTATTGGCATAATACTTATCTCCAAGCAAATTCCTTTTGTATTATTTGGTTACGATAAACCCATGTTTTGGAGTAATGAGCTCTTTAATATTATTACTTTCAATCACGCTTTCCAAAATATAGACAATATCCGCAATAGTTTTTCTGCAGGGATATTAATCGTTTCTATTTCCTCCATCCTCTTTCTGATAGTATGGAAAAGATGGTTGTATAAACTCATCTCTTTTTTACCTGCTTCTTTTATTACGGTAGTATTTGGGGTAATGATTAGTCTTGGTATACAATACTTTTTTCCATCCATAAAGCTGCTACCTTCTCATTTTGTAAACGTGCCTAAGAATGTTTTTTCGCAGGTTAATTTCCCCGACTTTAAAGCCATATTACATAGTACTGCTATCTGGAAAAACGCCATCGTTATTTGTTTTGTTGCCACGCTGGAAACCCTATTAAGTATTGAAGCAATAGATAAGCTGGATGCAAGCAATAGAGTAACACCTCAAAACAGAGAGTTGATAGCACAAGGGGTAGGAAATACTATTAGTGGATTGATAGGCGGACTACCTGTAACAGCAGTGATAGTAAGAAGTGCAGCCAATGCGGAGGCTAAAGCAAAAACAAAGCTCTCTTCTTTCTCGCATGGATTATGGATATTACTGGTAGTACTTTTTGCTGTAGGATTAGTAAATATGATACCCTATTGTGTACTGGCAGTAATACTGATTCGTACGGGTTATAATCTGGCTAAACCCTCCATGATTCTTTCGGTATATAAACAGGGGCGCGAACAGTTTCTTCCTTTTATTATTACAGTAATTGCTATCCTTATTACTAACTTATTAATAGGGGTATTAATTGGTCTGGCATATTCTATTTACTTTCTGGCGAAGCATACTTATAGGGCGGGTTATACTCTTCAGAAGATTAAGCATGGTCACTATAACGAGTTTATTATAGAGCTTGCTATGAATGTGAGCTTCCTGAATAAGAAAAAACTAATAGACGAACTGGACAAGATTCCAATGTATTCGGTGGTGGAAATTATAGGCACCAATAGTGTATATATTGATTATGATATTCTGGAGATTTTCCAGCAGTTTAAATTGAAGGCTCATTTAAAACATATTGAGCTAAAGCTAATAGATATTAGAGAGGTGGAGACTATTGAGGTACACTAAGCGTATAATTTTTGCGAAGCCAAATCCCATTCTATCATTCTCTTGGGATTATTTAAACTTTTAGAAAATCTTTTCCTAACAATACTTTTATGTTCCTCTAGTATAGGCATTGAATCATCCCAGATTAACTCGTTTAATAGTTGTTTTTTTTCTGGGGGCAGTTTTTTTACAATCTCTATTAATTGCTTAAAGCTAAGCTTTGTATTTGTATCAATTGTATTCATAAAACCTTATTTACAAATGCAAGTTAAGAGTATTGACGATTAAACAGATAAATAATTAGATTGTAATCTTAAATGGACATTATTTAACCAATAAACGAATTATCATTAAGTTTGCTTGTAAAGTTTTGGTATGGGTTTCGACAAAAATGAAATATTAAATAAACTAAGAGCAGTAAAACCCACCCTGCAGGAAAAATATTGTATAGCCGAAATGGCTTTATTTGGAAGCTACGCAAGAAACGATCAAACAGATAGCAGCGATATTGATATAATGGTCTTAACAGACGGAGGAACCTTCCGGGATTTTAGTAATTTATACGAACAACTAAAACAATATTTCCCTGAGCAAAAAGTTCAGTTAGTTAGCAAGAAAGCTATAAAACCCCAATACTTCGAACGTTTAAAAAAAGATTTGTTATATGTCTAAGCGAGATAACGATCTTTTAATACAAGATATAGTAGAAGCTTGTAATAATATCTTTGAGTATACCAAAGGAATGAATTATGATTCTTTTACAAACAGCAAAATAACAGTTGATGCTGTTGTAAGGAACTTCGAAATAATTGGTGAGGCATCAAAGATGGTTTCTGATGAGTTTAAATCAGTACATCCATTAATTGAATTTAAACTAATGACCGACTTTAGAAACCCCTTGATTCATGAATACTTTGGAGTTGACTATGAAAAAGTTTGGGAAGTTATAGGCAACGAGCTTCCTTATAACTATGAATTTTTAAGAAGAATAGAGTTCTAAAAAGTATTAATTGACATTAGTTCTATATTTGACAATAATACTGCAATAAATTTTTTAGTATGCTTACAGTAAATCCAAAATACATTACAGACAGAAACGGAAGAAAAATGTCCGTTGTTCTTCCTATTAAAGAATTTAAAACTATTATGGAAGAATTGGAAGAGCTGGAAGATATTAAATTATATGATAAAGCAAAAGAATCCAAAGAGCCTTCTATCCCAATAGATAAAGCCTTTAATATGATTGAAGCGAAAAGAAAAAATAAGTCATGAGGACTTATCAGGTAACATTAAAGAAAAGAGTCCTTAAGACCCTGGAAGAAATTGACGAGCCCTATTTTAGCAGTATCAAAAATGCAATTTATGGACTGGCTACCAACCCAAGACCTCCTGGTTATAAGAAATTAAAAGGAAGAGATGGATATAGAATAAGAGTAGCTAATTACAGAATCATTTATGATATATTGGAAGAAGTTTTGTTAGTAGAGGTTATTGAAATGGGACATAGTAAAGATATATACGACTAACCTTTTCTGCACAAAACAAAAAAGGCGACAGAAATATCCGCCGCCTTCTAAAATTGCTAACTCACACTAATTATTTGTATTCCCTTTCGATTCAAGTCTCACGACCTTCTCGAGGTTTTCTTAACTGATTACTGTAAAGCTTCTAACAATAGCCGCAAGTCTTACCGCATCGTAAACTCTTGCTTGTGTGCAACCTAATCCCAACAAAGATGCTTCGTGAGAGTTTACACATAGCTCACATCCGTTTAATGCAGAAACTGCAAGGCTCATCAATTCAAAGAATTCTTTGCCTAATAAAGGGTTCATCATTACACTCATCTTAATACCTGCAGGGGTTGTTTCGTAATACTCCTTTTTGGTAAAGTGTCTGAAACGATAGAACACATTATTCGCATTTAATAAAGAAACACAGGCATAGGTTTCTGCTATTTCTTCTTCGGTAGCACCTTCTGCTTTCGCTAAAGGAAGGAAGGTATTTTTCAATCTTTCACTTTTATCATTCACCGCTACGGCTAATGCTAAAAGATAAGATTCCTTTTTAGTAAGATTGGTATACGCCAATCCATTTGAAAGATTGATTTTCAAGTCTTTCAGATAACGATGATTGGTTTCTACAACTGTATTCAATTCTGCAGAAAAACTATTAGGGGCCACTTTCAACATGTCGGCTAATCCTAATAATGTTTCGTTTTCTAATATCGTGCTCATTGTATTATATTGAAACTGTTATAAATAACATCCACAGAAAAGCTATGGATGTTATTTTTTACTTTTACATTTTTACTTTTTACTTAATGGTCTCGTCTCCTTTCTTCCAGTTACAAGGACAAAGTTCATCAGTTTGTAAAGCATCTAATACTCTTAAAACTTCTGGTACGTTTCTTCCTACTGCTAAATCATTTACACAAACCCAACGGATAATTCCTTGAGGATCGATGATATAAGTTACACGGTATGCAATCTTTTCGTTTGCTTCTAAAATACCTAATTCTTCAGCAAGAGATTTAGAAGTATCTGCAAGCATTGGGAATTTAAGACCTCTTAAATCGTCATGGTTATTTCTCCATGCTAAGTGTACAAATTCTGAATCGGTAGAAGCGCCAACCAATTGTGCATCTCTATCTGCGAAATCCTGATTGTGTTTGTTGAACTCCGCTATTTCTGTTGGACAAACAAAAGTGAAATCTTTTGGCCACCAGAACATTACCATCCATTTGCCTTCTGCTCTATGCTCGACAGAAGAAATGTTTTTAAACTCTTTTCCTTTTTCGATAGATACAACGGCTTTCTTGTCAAAATGTGGAAACTCACTTCCTACTGATAAAATCTTGTTACTCATGTTTATTGTTTTATTAATTTGATGATGCAAATATGGGACTTATTCTGATAGATAAAAACTGATATTTTCTATCTTTGCATAGATAAAATCTATCAACATGAATCTTCAGCAACTGGAATACATTGTAGCAGTGGACAAATACCGTCACTTTTTAAAGGCTTCCGAAGCCTGTTTTGTTACACAAGCCACTCTCAGTGCCATGATTAAGAAGCTGGAAGAAGAACTAAACATCATCATCTTCGATCGTAGTAAATATCCCGTACAAGCCACAGTAGTAGGGAGTTCCGTAATAGCACAGGCCAAAGTAATACTCGACGAAAAGCAGAAGATATTCGATATTGTTCATGATAACACCAACAATATCTCCGGCGAAATTAAGCTGGGCATCATTCCTACGCTGGCACCATATCTGTTGCCGCTGTTCCTTACTAAAGTGGTGAAGAAGTATCCCGAAATTCAATTAACTATTTCTGAATTAACTACTGAAGAGATTAAGAAACAACTGAAAAACAACGATCTTGATGTCGGCATACTGGCTACTCCTTTAAACGAAGAAGATCTTACCGAAACAGTTTTGTTCTACGAAGAGTTTATGCTGTACTCTAATGCTGGCAACGCTTTATTAAAGAATAAACTGGTATCTCCAGCTGATATCGATCCAAGTGATATATTATTAATGAACGAAGGACACTGTTTGCGTACACAAGTGCTAAATATCTGCGATATGAAAAAGAATATTAAAGGCAATATCAAACTCAATTACCAGTCGGGGAGTGTAGAAACACTGAAACAAATGGTGAAGCTCAATCTTGGGTCTACCATATTGCCTGAGCTTGCTACCAGCAATATGAGTAAGACCGAACAGGGTTATCTGCGCAAATTCAAAGCACCGGTTCCCGTAAGAGAGGTTAGTCTGGTTACTTACAAACTAATGCGGAAACAAAAGCTGATGGAAGTTTTGAAAGATACCATTCAGGGTTGTATACCAGATAATATAAATAAGACGAGAAATAAAGAAGTGATTAGTTTGTAGAAGAAAAATAAACTTATAAAATAAATATTTCTTCCTTATTTACTGGTCTTGTCTTTGTAATATTTTCATATACATCCAATAACTTTTTTACTGCTTTTCTGCCTACATGACCTAATTCTAAAGAGTAATTATTCACATATAAATCAATGTGCTGGCGCATTACAGATTCTTCCATTTCCTGTGCATTACACTTTATATAATTACTGATAGTCGGATACTGTTCAAAAGAATATTCCAGACTTTTCCTGATCAATTGATTCACTTTTAAAAGAATGCTTTTATCTATACTTCTCTTTCCTACAATACCACCTAAAGGTATTGGTGCTTTAATATTTTCTTCCCAGTATTCCCCAAGATCTTTTATCTTTTTAAGCCCCTTTAATTGATAAGTGAACCTGTTTTCGTGAATGATTACACCAGCGTCTACTTTTCCACTCATAACCGCCTCTTCTATCTCATGGAAAATCATAAACTTCTTTTCTTTCACTTGCGGATAAGCATAGGAAAATAACAAATGTGCAGTAGTGTTTTTGCCAGGAATTGCAACAGTCATTTCTTCAATCTCTTTCTTTTGAAAATTATGTGAAGAAGTAATCAATAAAGGACCAACTCCTTTGCCTAAAGCTCCACCACTTTCCAGTACACCATATTCGTCGGTAACTATAGGAAGTACACCATAGCTTATTTTACTGAAATCTAGTTTACCATCAATTGCCCATTGGTTTAAGGTCTGAACATCTTCCAATACTACATCAAACTCGAAATCTTCGGTATCGATTTTATGATTGACCAAAGCATCGAAAATAAAAGTATCGTTGGGGCAAGGAGAAAAACCAAGCGTATATTTCATGTTGTAAAATTAAAATTGATGGTAATAAATATATTAGAATCTGGAGAGGTATTCCGTTAGATAATCATTCAAACTAATAATAGATTCTTTCAGTTTCCATTTTTTTTTGTCTCGTTCTCCTACCAGATTTGAGATAGATCTTATCTGTATAAAAGGGATACAATTTTTTAGACAGACATAGTGCAGAGCTGCGCCTTCCATGCTTTCTAAATATGGATGATAATGCTGCAATATCTGTTGTATATGTTTTTGGTCGGTTGTAATAGTATTTACCGAAACACCAGTAACAACAGGAGATTTCAATACATTGAATTCGGGTATATTTGGATTAATTAATTGTTTGTTGCTAAAAGGAAATTCATTGCTGTCGGAAAGATTCAAATCAAAAACATCTTTCCATTGATGATGCTCAGTTACACCCATATCTGCCATATATTCTTTGCCAACCACTACTACAGAGCCAAACGTAATAGTATTATCAAAACAGCCTGCAATGCCAGCCTGAACTACCAATGCTGGTTTGTGCTGCTCTATTGCTTTTGCCAGCGAAAAGGTAGTAGCCATCATGCCAATACCACTGGTATGAAATACAATATCAGCACCTGTTTTAATAGATTCTTTCCCATCCATTAAAGGTTGAATTTCCATCTTAGTAGCCGCAGTTATGAGCATCTTCATAGTACAAATTTGAGGAGCTTTTATATAAAGTGTATAAAAGATTGTTTATTCTTTGCTTAATTTGGGTTAAATGCAATTTATTTGACAGAGAAAATACGATGCTTGTATGGAATTTCATCAATTAGGATTATCGAAAAACGAACTGATAGCAATATACCGCGAACTGCTGTTGCCAAGAATGATAGAAGAAAAGATGCTGGTATTATTACGTCAGGGAAAAATAAGCAAATGGTTTAGTGGAATTGGTCAGGAGGCTATTTCTGTAGGTGCCGTAATGGCATTACAACAAGATGAATGGATTATGCCAATGCACCGTAATCTGGGAATTTTTACGGGTAGAAAAATGCCGCTAAGTAAATTGTTTATGCAATGGCAAGGCAACAAAGAAGGCTATAGCAAGGGTAGAGAGCGAAGTTTTCATTTTGGTAATAAAGAACATCATATATGTGGCATGATTTCGCATCTTGGTCCACAGTTAGCTATTGCCGATGGAGTAGCGCTTGCTTATAAACTTAAAGCGGAAAATAAAGTTTCTCTCGCATTTACTGGTGATGGAGCTACAAGTGAGGGTGATTTTCATGAAGCAATGAACGTTGCTGCCGTGTGGAATCTACCTGTAATATTTATCATTGAAAATAATGGATATGGTCTTAGTACACCTATTAATGAGCAGTTTAAATGCGAGAAATTAATAGACAAGGCAAAGGGTTATGGCATGGAGTCGGTTAGAATAGATGGAAATAATGTGCTTTCTGTTTACGATACCATCAAAGGGGTTCGGGATTATTGTATAAAGAATCAGAAACCCTATCTGGTAGAATGTATGACTTTCAGAATGCGTGGTCATGAAGAGGCAAGTGGAACTAAATATGTTCCTAAAGAGCTGTTTGAAGAATGGGGCAAAAAAGATCCTATCAAGAACTATGAACAGTGGCTTGTAAAAGAAGGGGTTATTTCCGAAATGGCTATTGCAGATATCCGTAATGATTATAAAGCGTATATAGAATCCGAATTACAACTGGCCTATCAGGCTGAAGAAATTGTTCCTGATACAAAAGAAGAACTGGAAGATCTTTATGCTCCCAATATTTCAAAAACAACAGTACCTGTTATTGAGGAAGGGTATAGTGCAGCGGTTAAAGAAAAACGTTTTGTAGATGCTATTCAGGAAGGTTTAAAACAATCGCTGGTGCAGCATAACAACCTGATTATTATGGGTCAGGATATTGCAGAGTATGGTGGTGCATTTAAAATAACAGAAGGCTTTGTTCAGGAGTTTGGTAAACAACGTATCCGGAATACTCCACTTTGCGAAAGTGCTATTTTGGGTACTGCTTTAGGCTTAAGTCTGGAAGGCTATAAATCGGTGATGGAAATGCAGTTTGCAGATTTTGTTACCGTAGGGTTTAATCAGATAGTAAACAACTTAGCCAAGATACATTATCGCTGGGGACAAAATGCCGATGTTGTAGTGCGAATGCCTACAGGGGCGGGAGTTAGTGCAGGTCCATTTCATAGTCAGAGCAATGAAGCCTGGTTTACGCATGTGCCTGGATTAAAGGTTGTATACCCCTCTAATCCTCACGACGCTAAAGGCTTGTTGATTGCCGCTATTAATGATCCTAATCCAGTAATGTATTTCGAACATAAAGTAATGTACAGAAGCGTTAGTGGTAATGTGCCGGAAGAATATTATGAAGTGCCTATTGGTAAGGCAAAACTGGTTGAACAAGGAGAAGATATAAGCATTATTACTTATGGAATGGGGGTACATTGGGCATTACAATATGCTCAGCAACATTTGGATGTTTCTTTGGACATTCTTGATCTGAGAACATTATTGCCTTTGGACTACGATGCTATTAAAGCCAGTGTAAAACGTACCGGAAAAGTATTGATTCTTCACGAAGACACCCTAATGGGTGGCATAGGTGGTGAGATTAGCGCCTGGATAACCGAGCATTGTTTTGAATTGCTGGATGCACCAGTAATCCGTTGTGCTTCTCTGGATACGCCAATACCTTTTAATATGATGCTGGAAAAGAACTTCCTGGCTAATAAACGACTGGGAGATAGTATGGAGAAGTTGATAGGGTATTAATTGTTGAATTGCTTTATTTTTTGTATCCAAATTCATTAATAAACTCTTTAGGAGTATATATTGGTAAGCCAGGAATTCCTGCTTTTTGAAATTGTTTATCTAATGAAATAAAACAATCCAATTTGTGATAAATTGCTGAATAATACTGCAAGGCAACTTCAATATCATTAATCTTGGAATGTAATGCAGTTAATGTAACATGATGTGGAATATCAATTACATGAATATCTACAAGCAAGGTCAATAATAGTTCTTTTGCTTTTGTAGCACCATATGCTTTTGTAAGCCAGTATCCAACTAAATGTACAATTGAAGGGGTAATAAAACCTTGTACTTGTCCGTCAACAACCAAAGCTAAAATTTCTCTGGCATAAGCATATGCAGCTCTCTTTAAAGTGAAGTCCAGCAAAACATTTGCGTCTATGAATATTTTAGAAGCCATATTTTTTTGCTTGATCTAAATAAAAAGATTCTTTTAAGTTAGTATCATTAATTTCCAGAGAAGGCGTATCCAGTTTATCTACTAATTGAAGTATGTTTTTTCTTTTTGATGGTTTACTAATATTTCTGAAATAATCTTCAACCAGCTCTGAAACGCTTTTATTATTTCTGGCAGCATACACTTTAATATTTGATAATAAAGTATCATCTATTGTAATATTTAATCTTGCTTTCATATAATAATAGCATTGTAAAAAAAAATATACGCATAATATTAAATTATGCGTATATTGATTCGTAATTAATCCATTTATTATTCTATAGCCTTATTCAAAAAGTCTATTAAAGGATTCAATGCTTCAAATGCTGCAACTACTTTCTTTGATAATGTTTTATCGGTCAATAGCTCGTCGGGTACAGGATAGGTAGCAATCCAGCTTTTTAGTTTTATATAATCTATAGCAGGATTGTCCTTTTCGTACCCCTTTGGTTCGCGGGTAAGCGAGAACTCTTCATTGATAGTAAGTCCTCCGTATTGTGCAACAAACTTCTTGTTCTTAATAATCTTATTAAACTCTTCAAAGCCATAATCTATTTCCTGTCTTATCTTCTTAGTGGTATCTGCATCGGGCATATAAATACCGCCACCCATAAAACTATTGCCTGGCTCTAAATGAAAGTAATAACCAGCAAGCATCGTCTTCTTACCCCCTTTGCTAAAGCTGGCACCCATATTGGTTTTATAAGGACTTTTATCTTTACTGAATCGTACATCTCTGTTTATACGAAACATACATTCCTTTGGTTGCAGGTGAGCAATACTTTCATCCTTCTTACCAAAGTCGGTAATAATATTTCCAACAAATGCCGTAAAATCTTGCTTAGCTATTTCATAGGTTTTCCTGTTGGCATCGAACCATTCTTTACTGTTGTTTTTCTTCAGAGAAGTTAAAAACTTAATTGTTTCTTTTTGTAACATAAGCGTATTTTTAAACGTGAGTTTCGTGAATCCTCAGTCGTGATATTTTAAGTCTATTCAGCCCCATTTATAATAGCCAGAAATTCGTCTTCTGTCAATATCTGAACGGAAGATAACTTCTTTGCTTTTTCAAGTTTACTACCTGCATCGGCACCTACTACGAGGAAGTTTAATTTGTTGCTAACGCTACCAACAATTGTTCCTCCGTTTTGTTCCACCAACGCTTCCGCTTCGCTTCTTTTCATACGGGATAATGTGCCAGTAAATAAAAAGCTTTTTCCAGAAAAACTTCCTTCGCTGATACTCCCTTTCTTGTCGTTTTTCATCTGCAATCCAAAACCTTCGAGTAGGTGCAAAATATGCAGGTTGTCTGGATTATGGAAGAAGCTATAAATACTGGATGCAACCTTAATGCCTACATCATCTAATTGTTTTAAATCCTCTTCCGTTTTATCAGCCAGATCAAAAATAGTTTCAATAGCAGTAGCTAAAGTCTTAGCAGTTGTTTCTCCTACAAAGCGAATTCCCAGTGCATAAATTAACCGATGCAATGGCTGTTGTTTCGAAGCATCAATTGCTTTTACCAGATTGTCTACACTCTTCTTACCAAACCCTTCCATGGTAGAAATAGAATCGTAGTTCAGCGTATAGATACCCGGTATATCTTTTAATAACCCTGCTTCATAAAAGCTGCGGATATTAGCTTCGCCCAGACTTTTAATATCCATTGCATCCTTACTTACAAAATGTATAATTTTCTCTACCACCTGTGCTTCGCATTCTATATTAATACAGCGCCACACCGCCTCTCCTTCTTCTTTAAATAAACCACTATTACAAACCGGACAATGAGTAGGAAAGTTAATCTCTGTTTCCGCTCCTGTCCTGAGTTCAGGGAATGATTTTACAATCTGTGGTATCACATCGCCCGCTCTTTCTATTAAAACAGCATCGCCAATCATCAGCTGTTTTTCTTTTATATATTCTTCGTTGTGAATAGAAATACTACTCACCGTTACACCTCCCAATGGTACCGGCTTTAGTTTAGCAACAGGGGTAACCGCTCCTGTTCTGCCTACCTGAAATTCTACCGATAATAGCTGTGTAGTTGCTTGTCTTGCTTTAAACTTATAAGCAATTGCCCAACGAGGATGATGAGAGGTCATGCCTATATGATCCTGCACATTCAGGTCATCAACCTTTACTACCATCCCATCTATTTCGTATGGAAGATCGTCTCTCTTTGTTTCAAATTCATTAATATAATCTATTACTCCGTCTATACTATCTACCACTTTCATTTCCTTCACTGGTGAACGAAATCCAAGATCCCAGAGCATTTGTAAAGATGCGGAATGGGAAGATAATGAATGATGGATAATGGATGATGGATGATTGTCAAATTGTATTAATGTATTACCCCCTATCTCCTGTCTTCTATCTCCTGTCTCCTCAGTATTCCTCACGGTATAACTGATGTGGTACAAAAACGCATCCAGATTTCTCTTGGCTACTTCTGCAGGATCTTTCATTCTTAGGCTACCACTGGCAGCATTGCGAGGGTTTGCAAGTGGCGATAATCCCTGTGCTACCAATGATTGATTATACGTATCAAACGATTTTTTGCTCATCATTACTTCGCCCCTTATCTCTATCATTTGTATACCATAACTGGAGAATGCTGCTCTTAAAGGTATAGAGCGGATCTGTTTTATATTGGTCGTAATATCATCTCCCGCTATTCCATCGCCTCTAGTAACCGCTCGAATTAAAATATCGTTTTCATAAATTAAAGAGATGCTGGCTCCATCAAATTTAGGCTCCACACAGTATTTTAAAGAAGTAGTTTCTGCAAGTTCCGTTGCTTTTCTGTTCCAGTCTATTAAATCATCACCACTAAAACTATTATCCAGACTCAACATTGGTACAATATGTTCTACTGTATTAAAACTTTGATTCAAACTGCTTCCAACTCTTTGTGTAGGAGAATCGGGAGTAATTTTTTCCGGATGTTCTGCTTCTATTTTCTTTAGTTGATTAAACAGTATATCGTACTCCGAATCGCTGATAAATGGATTGTCCTGCACATAATACTGATATTCATGAAATCGGAGAATATTTCTAAGTGTTTCTATGTTTACAAAGTTCAAAGAAGAACCATTAAGGGCATTTATGGAGGTCAACCACTCCTTTGTTTCATTTATAATTAACTTTATTTCACCCTTGTTATACATTTTTTCAACAATTTTGTATTTCGTATCGTGTAAACTATACACCTTTGTATAGATTATAAAACAAAGATAACGGTTAAGCAATAATCATTAATTCTAACTGCTGCTATGAGTAAAATATCTTATTCCATCAAAAAAAAGGAGGGCGCTTTAATAAAAGATCCTGTTACATTAGTAAAGTCTTATCCTAAAATGCACGTTACTGCTGATTGTGCGATCTTTGGTTTTGATGATAATGAATTAAAAGTTTTACTTATACGAAGCGATCTGGAATTATATAAAGATTTATGGTCTTTATTGGGCGATAATATTGCGGATGATGAGGATATTGATTCCGCGGCTTATAGGATACTAATGGAACGTACCGGTATGCAGGATGTATACCTTGAACAGGTAAAAGTGTTTAGTAAACCTGATAGACATCCAGGTGGAAGAGTGTTAACTGTTGCCTATTGCTCACTATTAAATACTCGTCATCACGAGCTAATGATTCACGATAATGAAATTCACTGGCATAGCTTTTCTTCAATCGAAGAACTTGCATTTGATCATAAAGAGATTTTAATGGAATGCTATAGCTGGCTTCAAAAAAGAATTCAGGAACATCCTTTGGGATTCAATTTATTGCCAGAAAAATTTTCCTTACGAGAGTTACAGAATTTATACGAAGCTATTCTTGGTGTAAGAATGGATCGTAGAAATTTTAGAAAGAAATTTGCTTCCATGAAACTCTTGATAGATACCGGCGAACTTGAAGCGGATGTACCACACAGACCAGGTAAGTTGTATAAATTTAACTTTGATAAATACGAGAAACAAAAGAACAACTGGACTGGAATAGATTTTTAATCACACTAATTTGTTGGTTCTGTAAATAGTTATTGCTGCTTGTTGTGATAACAAATAATTCCCAATGTTGTACGCTAACCTTGCAATGTTGTACCTCGGAGCTGGGCGTACAACTTTTGGAGCGAAAATGTTGTACGCTAACCTTGTAATATTGTACCGCGGAGTTGGGCGTACAACTTTTGGAGCGTAAATGTTGTACGCTAACCTTGCAATGTTGTACCGCGGAGTTGGGCGTACAACCTTTGGAGCGTAAATGTTGTACGCTAACCTTGCAATGTTGTACCGCGGAGTTGGGCGTACAACCTTTGGAGCGTAAATGTTGTACGAAGAAATAGTTGGGTTGTAACTCGAACTTCAGCGATCAACCTTTTAAAGCCAATGATTTTAAAGTGGATTAAAATTGGGTATTCTCTGCCAAACATTAGGTACTTATTTCCTTACTTCTATGCTAAATTCTCTTAAAATGGAACTTATACAAAAAGAAAAAGATACCTACGTAAAGCAAGTTTCTAATGAATGCATTGGAAAATATTACTTAATTGTTTATTTCGTATAGTTAATGCTGTTTCTTATTCAAAATACCCTAGAAGTTTCTCAAGTAATTCTTTAGGAATATTTACCTTCTTTCTGGTTTCTTTATCTAAAAAGAAAAGTATTACTACCCCTGAAGTAATCATTTTTCCTGCTTCGTTGTAAATGTCTTGGTGAAATTGCAGAATATGTTTATCAGGCAGTTCTTTAATGGTGGATTGTATGTTTAAAATATCATCGTATTGTGCAGGACGAAGATATTTTATGTTCATTTCTACTACTGGTAGCATTACACCCATATCTTCCAAAGCTTTATAGCTCATGCCAAGACTACGGATTGTTTCTACCCTGCCAACCTCAAAGTATTGTGCATAGTTGCCATAATACACAATTCCCATCTGATCGGTTTCGGCATAACGAACTCTTATTTGTGTTGTAAACTGATACATATTGTTTTAATTGGCTGCGAAAATAACATCATTCCTGTTTTTATTTTATACACCTTTGCAAAAACAAAAAACAATGGGCATCAAAAAGAAACTGGTAGTACTAAGTGGTGCGGGGATTAGTGCAGAGAGTGGTTTAAAAACGTTTCGCGATAGTGATGGTTTATGGGAAGGCTATAATGTATACGAAGTAGCTACTCCAAGGGGGTTTAATGCTAATCCACAGTTGGTGTTGGATTTTTATAATATGCGGAGAAAAGATGTAGCTTTTGCAGTACCAAATGATGCGCATAAAGGACTTGCAGCATTGCAACAATATTTTGATGTAACTATTATTACCCAGAACATAGATGATTTGCACGAAAGAGCTGGTAGTACCAATGTAGTGCACTTGCATGGTGAAATATTTAAAATGAGAAGTGTGCTGAATGTAGATACTATTTACGACATAAGAGGAGATATAGAATTAGGCGATAAGGCACCCGATGGTGGGCAACTCAGACCACATATTGTATGGTTTGAAGAGCAGGTACCCATGTTGGAAACAGCTATAGATATTGTAATGATGGCTGATATATTTGTGGTGGTAGGCACTTCCTTGCAAGTATATCCAGCAGCTGGACTGGTAAATTATGCTCCAAAAGATATTCCTATCTATATCATCGATAAGAAAATACCTCATATCAGTATCCAGTCCCGAATAACAAATATTGAAATGGGAGCTGTAGAAGGCGTGAAGAAACTTACGAATTATATTTTAGATTAGGGGCTATGCTTCAACAGTATTTATACTTGTATATTTACGAACTTATACCCTACAACTTTCAAGTTACTGACATAATTATTACTATTGCATAAATTTTTTTCATGTTATTGAATAATAAAGTATCAATCGTTACTGGAGCTGCCCGTGGTATAGGAGCAGCAATTGTTTTAAAACTAGCAGAACAAGGCAGCAATATAGCCTTTACTTATGTAAGTGATAGCAGTGCTGAAAAAGCGGCAGCACTTGAGGCTCAACTAATAGCTTTGGGTGTAAAAGCAAAAGCATATAAGAGTAATGCAGGTGATTTTTCGCAATGTGAAACTTTAGTGACAGAAGTGCTTAAAGATTTTGGAAACATAGATGTTTGTGTGAATAATGCAGGAATCAGTAAAGATAATTTACTGTTGAGAATGACTGAGGAACAATGGGATGAGGTAATGGACATAAACCTAAAGAGTGTATTTAACATGACTAAGCAGGTTATCCGTCCTATGATGAAAGCAAAGAGTGGAAGTATCATTAATATGAGTTCTATTATTGGCGAAAGAGGAAATGCGGGTCAAAGCAGTTATGCTGCCAGTAAAGCTGGAATTATAGGTTTTACTAAGTCTATAGCACATGAGCTTGGAAGCAGAAATATTCGTTGTAATGCTATTGCTCCAGGATTTATAGAAACTGATATGACGCATTATCTTAAAGAAGGTGCTGCAAGCGAAGATTTCCTGAAAAAGATTCCTTTAGGTCGTTTTGGTAAAGCTGAAGAGGTTGCTAATACTACCTTATTCCTTGCCAGCGATTTAAGCAGCTATATTACTGGTCAGGTAATCAGCACTTGCGGTGGACTTAACATTTAACTATTGGAGATAGGAGACAGGAGTAAGGAGATAGAATAATAAATTTATTTTACTACAGATTCCTGTCTCTTTTATTAAAAGAACACAAACAGATGACAGTTTACGAGAAATTGCTACAGGAGAATAAGGCCTGGGCTAAAGATCAGGTAGAAAAAGATCCTGATTACTTTAAGCGCCTGGAACAGATTCAGCAACCCGAATTTTTGTGGATTGGTTGTAGCGACAGTAGAGTACCTGCCGATAAAATTACCTGTACTCAACCTGGTGAAATTTTTGTACACAGAAACATTGCCAATGTAGTGGTACATACTGATGTAAACTTTGCAAGTGTATTGGAATATGCGGTGGAAGTACTAAAAGTAAAACATGTAATTGTTTGTGGTCATTATGGTTGTGGTGGAGTAAGAGCTGCTATGTCTAATCAGGATCTTGGTGTAATTAATAAATGGCTTAGAAATATTAAAGATGTATATCGCATACATAGAGTGGAGTTAGATAATATAACTGATGAAAATAAAAGAGCTGATAGGCTAGTGGAACTGAATGTAAAAGAGCAGGTGATGAATGTTGCTAAAACTTCTATCATTCAAAAGGCCTGGAAAAATGATAATCGCCCACATTTGCACGGTTGGGTTTATGGATTGAATGATGGTATAATAAATCCTATTTTCGAAATGGAGCCTAATACTCATATCGATCCATTATATGAGTATGATCTAGGTTAAATTTGAATGAATGACTAGTTTTTATTTTTCTATGTTTGCACCAATAACAATAAAATAATAAGTATGAAAAAGATATTAAGTATCATCATAATTGCAGCTGTATGGTTTTCTGCTTGTAATAGTCCAGTGAAAGAGGAAAAGAAGATGTCGGAAAAGGAAGTGAAAGATACCCTTACAGAACATACCGTTAATCCGGGTTTGCTGGTAAATAAAAAAGATCCTGTTTGCGAGATGCCAATTTCTGCCGGTATATCTGATACAACTATTTACAAAGGAAATATACTGGGATTCTGTTCACCTGAATGTAAAGCGGAATTTATGAAAAAACCAGCAGATTATATTGCAAGGGCCGAGTTGAAGATAAAATAATACAAAGTGAGTCCTAAGTTGTGATAGTTTGTCGAGAATTGTGAGTTGAGAAAAAACAATTGTATTTATTCACGATTCTCGGTGTATTCTAATGATTTAGTAAGAATTCTCAAAACCATTCGTTCTGTTATCTTTGCCCCTTTTTAAAGTTTAGCAGTATAACAATTCAACAATATAACAGTACATCAATATAACAATTTAGTATATGTTCAATAACCGGACTAAAATTAAAAACCTGTTGCAGAGCGAGCCTACAGGTAATGAAGTAATAGTAATGGGATGGGTGCGAACTTTTCGCAACAATCAGTTTATAGCATTGAATGATGGTAGTACTAATAATAACCTGCAGGTAGTAACTGAGCTGGGATTACTGGATGATGCAACTTTAAAAAGAATTACAACAGGGGCTTCTTTGAAAGTTACCGGAACTGTAGTGGCTTCTCAAGGAAAGGGACAAACAGTAGAACTGAAGGCTACTACGTTGGAAGTACTAGGTGATAGTGATGCTGAAAAGTATCCTTTACAACCAAAGAAACATAGCCTAGAGTTTTTGAGAGAGAAGGCTCACTTACGTTTCCGTACCAATACGTTTGGATCGGTATTCCGCATCCGTCATTCGCTGGCCTATGCTATTCATAAGTTCTATAACGATAAGGGTTTTGTATATCTGCATACCCCAATCATTACTGCAAGTGATGCTGAAGGTGCAGGGGAAATGTTTAGGGTAACCACTTTGCCTATGGATGGAACAGCCCCTAAAAATGAGGATGGCTCTATTAACTTTAAAGAAGATTTCTTTGGCAAAAGCACCAACCTTACAGTAAGCGGTCAGCTGGAAGGCGAACTTGGCGCTATGGCATTTAGTGAGATTTATACTTTCGGACCAACTTTCCGTGCCGAGAATAGTAATACTACCCGTCACCTTGCGGAGTTCTGGATGATAGAACCCGAGATGGCTTTTTCTGATATAGAAGACAATATGAACATGGCAGAAGAGTTTATCCGTTACCTTATTAAGTATGTGATGGAACATAATGCAGATGACATTGATTTTCTGGATCAAAGACTGGCAGAAGAAGAAAAATCGCTTCCTCAGGATAAAAGAAGTGAGTTTGGATTGAAGGAGAAACTGGAGTTTGTAGTAAATAATCCTTTTGAAAGAATTACTTATACCGAAGCTATTCAGATATTGCTGGATAGTCCTGCCTACAAGAAAAAGAAGTTTCAGTACGAGGTTAAATGGGGAATAGACCTGCAGAGTGAGCATGAAAGATACCTGGTAGAGAAGCATTTTAAGAAACCAGTAATTGTTACAGGTTATCCTGCTGCTATTAAGGCATTCTATATGAGGCTGAACGACAATTGTGAAGAAGGAAAACAAACCGTGGCAGCTATGGATATTCTTGCTCCGGGTATTGGAGAGATTGTTGGCGGTTCGCAAAGAGAGGAAAGATATGATAAGCTGGTAGCCAGAATGGAAGAGATGCATATACCAGTAGAAGAAATGAGCTGGTACCTTGATACCCGTCGTTATGGATCGGTACCGCATGCGGGTTTTGGTCTTGGTTTTGAAAGAATGGTACTGTTTGTTACTGGAATGACTAATATTCGTGATGTAATTGCATTTGCAAGAACGCCGAATAACTGTGAGTTTTAAGGGAGGAGTAATAATACAAAGCACTAAGGCAAATAGGCACAAAGTAATACAGTAGAACGCTGAATGCTTAACGCTAATACAGAATCTCTTTTTAAGTAGTTGTTTAGTTAAAAGAGAGATTAAAACAGAAAATTTTAAAGCTTTTTGCTGTTTATAGACGTAAAACACTACATTTGCAGCGGAGAAAAGAATTGTGAAGGGAACGGAATCGTTCCCTTCTCTTTTATACTTACATGACGATCGACGAACAAATACAGCAGATTGAGCAGTTTTTACAGCAGGTACTGGAGGCAACGCCTGAGTACTTTTGTGTTTCTGTAAAAATGAAACCTACGCACAACATTAAGATTTATCTGGATGGCGATAATGGCATCACCATTGAAGCCTGCGTAAAAATCAACAGACAGTTATACAAGCTGATTGAGGCATTTGCAATGTATCCTGAAGGAGAATTCAGTTTAGAAGTTTCCTCTCCGGGATTGGGCGAGCCTTTAAAGCTACACAGACAATACACTAAGAATATTGGCCGGTTTGTAGAGGTTGCATTTACAGATGGTACTGTAAAAGAAGGAAAGTTATTAGAGGTGCTGGAAAATGAAATACTTATAGAGCATACAGAAGGTAAGGGAAAGAAAATGGTTGTTAACCAGATCATTGTTCCCTTTGTAAATATTAAAACAACAACAGTTCAAGTAAAATTTTGAATCAAAAAACAAATATTGTAAATCATAAGCAGTATGGCTAGTATCAATTTAATCGATGCGTTTCAGGACTTTAAAGATTCAGAGAGCATTGACCGTCCAACGATGATGAAAGTGGTTGAAGAAGTTTTCAAAACATTACTCCGTAAAAAATACGGTAGTGATGAAAACTTCGATGTAATTGTAAATGCCGAAAAGGGTGATCTGGAAATTATTCGTAGAAGAATGATTGTAGAAGATGGAGAAGTAATGGATCCTCTTTCCGAAATTGCCTATTCTGATGCTATCAAAATAGAACCGGATTTTGAAGTTGGGGAAGAACTTTACGAAGAAGTAAACATGGTGGACTTTGGCCGTAGAGCAATTCTTGCAGCTAAACAAACGCTTGCAGGTAGAATTGGCGATCTTAAGAAAAGTGCTTTGATTAAGAAATACGAGGATAGAATTGGCGAAATTATTACTGCTGAAGTATATCAGGTATGGAAAAAAGAAGTACTGTTACTTGATGATGAAGCAAATGAGTTGCTTTTACCAAAATCTGAACAGATACCACACGATTTCTTTAAGAAAGGAGAAACCGTTAGAGCTGTAGTGGAAAGAATAGACAATAAAAGCGCTAATGCAGTAATTATTATTTCCAGAACCAGTCCTAATTTCTTAGCCAAATTATTAGAAATAGAAGTACCGGAAATTCTGGACGGCTTAATCTCTATAAAGAAGATTGTTCGTGATCCGGGCGAAAGAGCAAAAGTTGCTGTAGAAAGCTATGATGATAGAATAGATCCTGTAGGTGCTTGTGTAGGTATGAAAGGAAGTAGAATTCATGGTATAGTAAGAGAGTTGAAGAACGAAAATATCGATATCGTTAACTATACTGCCAATACACAGTTGCTTATTCAACGTTCTTTAACACCTGCAAAGGTTAGTTATATGAATATAGACAACGAAACAAAACGTGCCGATGTATTCCTGAAAGCCGATCAGGTAAGTCTTGCCATTGGTAAAAAAGGGGTAAATATTAAGCTTGCTTGTTTATTAACTGGTTATGAGCTGGACGTATATCGTGAGGATGAAGAAGTAATAGACGAGTACGATATTGATCTAGAAGAATTCAGCGATGAAATTGAAACATGGGTGATTGATGAATTGAAGCGTGTAGGTTGCGATACGGCAAGAAGCGTACTGAATCTTACTGCTGAAGAATTGGAAAGAAGAACAGATTTAGAAAACGAAACTATTACAGATGTAAGAAAAATATTGCAAGCAGAGTTTGATAAGGAATAGTTTTCTCAATTTGATTTGAGAATTAAAATAAATAAGCCTCATAAGGCTAACAAAAAAGAGTTGAATGTCAGAAATTAAACTACCGAGATTATTAGGAGCAGCAAAAGAATTCAATATAGGGCAAGATACCCTTGTTGAGTTTCTGGCAAAAAAAGGTTTTAATCGTGAAGAATTAAAGCCTACTGCTAAACTAAGTGAGGACATGTATGTTGCTTTGCAGAACGAGTTTCAAAGTGATAAAGCTGCTAAATCTAAAGCAGATCAGGTAGAAATCCCTAAGAATAATGTAGACAGCTATAAGCGTAAAAAAGAAGATACGCCTGTTTATCCTGCCAAAAAAGAGGAGCCAGCTAAGGTGGTAGAGCCTGTATTAGAAAAAGTGTCAGAACCAATAGTGGTAGTGGAAGCTCCCAAGCTAGAAGTGGTTGAAGAAAAAGCACCAGAACCAGTAGTTGCGCCTGTATTAGAAAAAGTACCAGAAACAATAGTGGTAGCAGAAGCTCCTAAAGTGGAGGAACACCATATTGAGGGACCAAAAATTATTGCTAAAATTGACTTAAATGCAATAGATTCTTCTACCAGACCTAAAAAAGCTATTACTAAGAAAGGTGATAAAGTAGCTGAAGTAACTGCCGAGGTTACCATCCCAGAAGCGCCAAAGAAAGCACTTAAACCAAAGAAAGAAGAACCCGAAGCAATAGTTCCGGTTCCAGAAGTGCCTGCAGAAGTTGTAGCACCAGAACCAGAACCTGATGTTCCTGCTGTAATTGAAAATATTGAGGTTGAAAAACTTACTGGGCCAAAAATATTAGGAAAGATTGAGCTTCCTGTGGATAGCGATACCCGACCAAAAATGAATCCTAAGGATGATCGTAAACGTAAAAGAATACCGATCAATAAACCAGGTGGAGCACCACAGGGAGGACAACATGGTCATCATAACCGAGGTGGACATGGACATAATAATACCCCGCAACCGCCGCCAAGACCAGAAAGCGAAAGACCTGTTCTTCAAAAACAAACACCAGGACAAAGAGCTGCCGCACAGCAGCAACAAGGTCGAGGTGGTAGACCTGGACAGAGGCCTTCAATACAAAGAGGTGGATCGGGCAACCGTTTTGAAAACAAAGAAATTGATGCCAAAGAAATTCAAGAAAAGATAAAGGAAACACAAGCTAAGCTTGCTGGACAAACTGGTAGAGGTAAAAGCTTGAAAGCCAAACACCGTCGGGCAAAACGTGATGAAGCAAATGATGCAATGGGCGAAAATCAAGAAGATAATAAGCTGCAGGTAACAGAATTTGTTACGGTAAGTGAATTAGCTAACCTGATGGACGTAAGCTTTGCCGAAGTAATAGGTAAGTGTATGGGATTGGGACTGATGGTATCCATTAATCAGCGACTTGATGCCGAAGTTATAGAATTAGTTTCAGGCGAGTTTGGATTTGAAGTAGATTTCTTAGGATTAGAAGAGATTGATGAAGAGGAAGAAGAAATAGATGATGCAGACAATCTGGTAGAAAGAGCACCGATTGTAACTATCATGGGTCACGTGGATCATGGTAAAACATCTTTACTAGATTATATCCGTCGTGCAAATGTGGTAGCGGGTGAAGCGGGTGGTATTACCCAGCACATTGGTGCGTATGAGGTAACCCTGCCAAATGGTAAAGCAATTACATTCCTAGATACGCCTGGTCACGAAGCGTTTACCGCAATGCGTGCCAGAGGTGCCAAGATTACCGATATTGCGGTAATAGTAGTAGCTGCGGATGATGCCGTGATGCCTCAAACAAAAGAGGCGATAAGTCACGCGCAAGCAGCACAGGTACCAATGATTTTTGCTATCAATAAGATGGATAAAGATGGTGCTAATCCACAAAAAATATTCGAACAACTTTCTCAGATGAACATTCTGGTAGAAGAATGGGGTGGTAAATTCCAGTCTCAGGAACTGTCGGCCAAGAAAGGGTTGAATGTAGATTTATTATTAGAAAAAATTTTATTGGAAGCAGAAGTATTAGCCGTAAAAGCAAATCCTAACAAGGAAGCAAGCGGTTCTATAATTGAAGCTTCATTAGATAAAGGTCGTGGTTATGTAGCCACTATTCTGGTACAGAATGGCACCTTAAATCAGGGAGACATTATTGTATCCGGACAGCATTTTGGTAGAATTAAGGCTATGTTTAACGAGCGTAACCAACGTATTCAAACAGCTCCTCCGTCTACACCGGTAGTAGTACTTGGTTTGAATGGTGCACCACAGGCCGGTGAAAAATTCAAAGTATTCTCCGATGAAGCTGAAGCAAAAGAGGTAGCTTCTAAACGAGCTCAGATCATGCGTGAGCAAGGATTGAGGGCTAGAAAGCATATTACCCTCGATGAAATTGGTCGTCGTCTGGCATTGGGTAACTTTAAAGAACTGAATATCATCATCAAGGGTGATGTGGATGGATCGGTAGAAGCTTTGAGCGATAGTTTACAAAAACTATCTACATCTGAAATTGCCATTAACATTGTCCATAAAGCTGTAGGTCAGATTTCTGAAAGCGATGTATTGTTAGCCACAGCGTCCGATGCGATTTTAATTGGTTTCAACGTACGTCCATCATCTAATGCTAATAAACTAGCTCAGAACGAAGGAGTGGAAATAAAGATGTATTCAATCATCTACAACGCTATAGAAGAAGTGAAGAGTGCGATGGAAGGTATGCTTGAACCGAAGATTCAGGAGAAAGAAGTTGCTACTGTAGAAATTAGAGAAGTGTATAAATTTGATAAGGCTACGGTTGCCGGATGTTTTGTAACCGATGGAAAGATTAAACGTGATGCTAAAATCCGTTTGTATCGTGATGGTATCTTATTGTACCCTCGTCAGGAAGGTGCTTTTGCTGAGTTGGGTAGCTTAAAACGTTATAAAGATGATGTGAAGGAAGTAGCGAATAATACCGAGTGCGGCCTTACACTGAAAAACTTCTCTGATTTGAATGTAGGCGATACTTTAATTGCTTATGAAGAAGAAGAATTGAAACGTACACTTTAACCGTTGATGACGTTTAAAAGGTATAAGGAATTTAATAAGTTAATACAAGCCCCTCTGCAATTTAATTGCTGGGGGCCTTTGGTTTGTATATAGTGTTCTAATGCGGTTTTAAAGACTTCTGATATAGTTTTATAATTCTGTAGAATTGTTCTACAACGTTTTAAAAGAGTTCTAAAACTCTATAGAATAGTTTGAGAACATTTTAAAAATATTCTACATCCCTATGTAATGTTATGGGAACATGTTGAAACTGTTTGATAACTTTATAAAACCTTATTAGTATATGCTACAGCGCTTCATTAACTAATACATTATAATCTAGAATATTTGTCCTGTATTTTGTTTGCAAAATAATAAATTATAATATTGTTACCTAAATCACCCACAGAATGAAACTTAAATTATTTTCTTTAATTGTAATAATAATATCAGTTTTAAAGTTAAAAGCACAGTCTAACAATCTTGATTTTGAAATGAATAGTTTTAAATACTGGAATTGTTATTATGATAATAGTAATCTCCTACCAACCAGCGATAGTATAGGTAATACAACAGCCGCTAGCCTTTTTACTATCACATATAAAAAAGCTGCAGTATCACCTTACCAGTTAATAACTCTTGGATCAGGGTTGGACATGTATGGAAAGTTTCCTGTAAAATGTAATTTAAGTGGTGGTGGAAATTATTCTGCCAGACTAGGTTACGGTCAGAATCAGAGTGTGGCACAAGGTTTAATTTATAACCTTAGAATACCTACCAATGCAAATAAGTATAATGTAGTTTTCTATTATGCTGCCGTTCTGGAAGATCCAGGAGCACATACTTGTACTGAAATGCCCATATTTAATGTAAACGTTTTTGATTCTGCAAATCCTTCCGTTCAATTTACCAATCTATCACTAACAATAAATAAATGTAATCCTGCATTTATTCCCAATTTATTAAAATCGAATACTTTATCACCAAATGGAGATACCGTATTTTATACTGCTTGGCAACCTGCCAATATGATTATTAATAATATGGCAGGAAAAACCGTTACTATTCGAGTGATGAGTGCAGGATGTAGCCCAGGAGGTTTCCCAGGCATTCATTTTGGATATGGATATATTGATTTTAATTCTAGTACTAATATTCAGTATAATCAGGATACTTTAAATATTTGTGAGAATGATGATTGTTACTCTTTTACTCCTCCTTCGGGCTATAAAGGATATATTGTATATGATAGTGCTACCAACAATGTACTTGCTATAGATACTATACATGTTAAAAACGCTATTACTACGTTTAACTTATGTGGTAATAATAAGCCATCTATCAATTCTGTTATGAAAGTAGCTTTGATACCCTATAGCTGGTATGGATTTGCTGATACGTTGACGTATTATATAAAGTCGAATAATTGTCCAGGAAATAGTCCTTCACTTACTATTAATAAAATAGATTCATCTACTTGTAGTGTTTCGGTAGATGTTCCTATTATAGGTAAAGGGTTGCATGATATCTCTACCCTGAAGGGTACCATTTATTTCGATACTACTTATATGAAACTTGGTGGTATAAAGTTTACAGGTAGCAACAATCTTTTAAGCTATTCTAATGTAGATATTTCGAATGGGGTAAATGGTTATGTAACTTATAACTGGACTGATAGTGTAAACCATACTCTTGCAGATTCCAGCCAACTGTTTACGCTTGTATTAATTCCTAAACCAAACTTCTCGGGCGGTTCTGCTGTATGGTTTGATAGCATACCCAATAAACTTGAAATAGATACCGCTAAAGGAATAGCTGCAATAAATGCCTTGTACAATAATGGCTGGATAATGATGGCCGACACACCTCAAATAGTACAAAATGTAAATATCATTAGTTGCTATGCAGGATGCTTGCCTATTCACTACCAATGGTATGTAGATGGATTGCCTATTCAATTTGATACTTTAAGTTATATTTATCCAACCTCCAATGGTGTATATACTTGTGTGGTAACCTATAAATCGGGTAATTCTGTAAGTTCGAATACGGTAAATGTTGTATTGCCGGTTACGCTGGTATCGTTTAATGTTTCAGGGTTTAAATCATTGAATGGAAATACGAACGCTTTAATTAAATGGCAAACTGCAAGCGAGATAAACACAGCATATTTCAATGTCCAAAGAAGTACTTCTGGGAAAGACTTTTCTACAATAGGTAAATTAAATGCAAAGGGGGCCAGCGACTATTCTTTTAATGATATTCCAACTTCGGAAGTTAATGTGCTATACTATCGTCTGGAAATAGTAGATAGAGATGGCAGTAAAACCTATAGCGAGGTAAGACAATTGATAATTAATAATGTACAATTAATTATTAGTCCTAATCCGGCTAAAGATATGGTAACTATTTATGGTAGTAATTTAAAACAAGTAACCCTTGTAGATTTTACGGGCAGAACTATTATAGCAAAAGCGGTAAATGGTAATTCCATAAAACTTGCTGTTGGTAATTTATCGAAAGGTATTTACCTGGTAAAAGGGATTCTTTCAGATGGTAGTATATATACGGAGAAACTAAATATAAAATAGGGCGTATTATCTTACCATATTAGTTTATTATATTGGCACTTCCAGTTGTTTGCATTTTGATTGCAGTGGTATTTTATACCAATTTACTTAATAATATGCCGATTAAAATAACCTAAAAACTATATTCGAAAGGTCACTTCATTTAAGATTTTGTCTCATAGCCGACAGGCTCTGTTCATACACCACCACTGCACCCACTCCTTGTCTCTCCCACTAAAGTGGGCTCAACATTTTGGCATACGCCAAAAC